>Ga0307505_10000050_pt1 | contig 143883 bp, 126 predicted proteins | sample 23_S_MG_FD_202183 | JGI IMG/M metagenome (GOLD analysis project Ga0307505, IMG submission 202183) | Soil microbial communities from Populus trichocarpa stands in riparian zone in the Pacific Northwest, United States - 23_S | ecosystem: Environmental > Terrestrial > Soil > Riparian zone >...
CCGCCAGATGTCGCTTGCGAAACTCCGCAATGCTCGCATGATCCGGTTGCTGGTTTGCGGACAACACCCGAAAGGCCACGTCGTCGTAAGTCGCCGCTTCGATTTTGCGCGACGACATCTTGCCCACGCAGTAACCATAGATCAGCAGTTTCACCATCAGCTGCGGATGGTAAGGAGGTTGGCCGCGTCCTTCTTCGTAGCTATTCAGAATCGCGCTCAGATCCAACTGCTCTACTACGTCGCTGACGTAAAGCGCCAAATGGTCGGGGCGCACCCACTGTCGCATATCAGGCGGCAGCAGCAACAACTGGCTCAGGTCGTACGGTCGAAATGTCTTTCCCATGACCGCAGTTTACTTATTCCTGATCCGCTGTCTATGACTTTTTCCCGACAGACTCTGAAAGGGTTCGCTAACTGGCTAACCCTTTCAGGGTTTGGTCACGATTTTAAATTTGTTTCCCCAGGGTTCTCGCGAATGCTCGAACCCTGGGCTGAAATTAGCGAACGCCTTCGGCGTAACTTGCTTGAAATTTCAAACTGATACCCTACCAAATGTTGCGATAGACGTCGCTTCCACTGGTCCACCCGGAACTCTGACGGCAATGTGGCGTCAAAGGATTACGCAAGTTTTTAAAACACCTGCGTTCATGGAACATGAAAGCGATTATGCCGACACTCTTCGCCGCCGTTATCGTTGTTAGTCTTTTGGCTCTCAACGCAGTGACCACAGCCTCAGTTCCCCCGGTGCCAACACCCGCTGCCGGTCGGAAAATGCGAGCGTTCAAGTCCGAGCAGGAACTCCGGCGCTACTTCCGGCGGGTAGCCGCAAAACAAAAGCAGGTGAAAGTTTACGAGGCGCCTCCTCCCCTCGCTGGAGTCGTCGGTAACGCCGCGCCAAGTCCCGCTAAGTCAGCGGTAGCCTCGACCGTGAGACAGCGCGGCGATGACGAGTCAGTCACGAACACACAGCATGCCGGCGTTGACGAAGGCGATATCGTTAAGCTGCACGGCGATCATCTCGTGATACTTCGCCGCGGACGGCTCTTCACCGTCGCGATCAGCGATACAGCGTTAAAGCCGGTCTCGGCAATTGATGCGTTTGGTCCGGACATCGACCCGGAAGGAACGTGGTACGACGAGATGCTCATTTCCGCTGACACGATTGCGATCATCGGCTATAGCTATCAGCGTGACGGCACCGAAGTCGGCCTCTTCAATGTCGATGCGCAAGGCAAGCTCAGTTATCGCTCCACTTATCATCTGCGTTCGAACGACTACTACTCTTCACGCAACTACGCGAGCCGGCTGATCGGCGAAAAGCTGATCTTTTACGCGCCGCTCTACATGTATCCGGGTGAGGATGAGTTGATCGATTCGTTACCCGCGGTCCGCAAATGGCACAAAGGCGCTTCCGAAAAAGAGTTCAAACGCATCGTCCCCGCGCAACGCATTTACCGGCCGGAAGCCACCTTCAATACCGCGGACAACCTGGCTTTGCACACCGTAACCGTCTGCGATCTTTCCAACGGCGGCTTCAACTGCCAGGCCACGTCTGTTGTTGGACCAGAAGGAAATGTTTTCTACGTTTCACCCGATTCGGTCTACGTTTGGGCGACCTCGTGGAACTACGATACTGACAAATCGAATTCAATCCTGTTTCGCATGCCGCTCGACGGTTCCGGTCCAACTGCCTTGCGCGTCTCGGGCAGTCCGGTCGATCAGTTCTCTTTCTTGCAGAGTGATGATTACCACCTGAACGTTCTCGTCCGTTCAGAAGGACAGGGCGACGGCATGTGGGCCGCGGAAGTCAGCGAAGGTGACGTTGCGTTGCTGCGCGTTCCGCTGAACAGTTTTTCCGATGGCAGTTATAAAGTCCCCGCAAGCTACTACCGCCGTTTGGCAAAGCCTGAAGGCTACACATTTCAGAATCGTTTTATCGGCAACTACCTGCTCTACGGCACGGGAAGCGGTTGGTCCACACCCGAGAAAAACAAAGAGCCAAACGATCTTCACGTTGTTGAGTGGGCCAGGCGCAGCTCGTACAAGTTAAGCCTGCCGCATGGCGTGGACCGGATCGAGCAAATAGGCGATGACGCAGTCGTGGTTGGTACCGACGGAACGGATCTTCATTTCAGTGCCATTCGTTTAGGTGCGCGTCCCGAAGTTGTCTCGCGCTACACACGTCGTGATGCTTCGCAGGGTGAAACGCGCAGTCATGGTTTCTTTTACAAATCCGAAACTGCGTCGAGCGGGCTGCTGGGGTTGCCAATTAGCCTGCCGGGCCGTCCCGGGTTTAAGCAGTTGTTCGAATCGTCCGCGGCCATCCTCTTCTTGCGCAACGAGGGACTTCAGTTTCGTGAAATCGGAGAACTCGCGGCGCAAGCTGAAAAGGCAGTCAACGATCAATGCCGCGCCTCATGTGTTGACTGGTATGGCAACGCACGTCCGCTCTTCTTGCGAGGCCGAATGTTTGCGCTACTCGGCTATGAACTTGTCGAAGGCAATGTGGCAGGCGGCCGTATCCAGGAACTGGACCGCATAAATTACGCGCCGACTCCGGCAACCCAAACGCGATAATCAAAATCAAACGGCTCGAGTCTCCACTGTCCCGCAAGTCCTCGAGCCGTTGCCGTTCTTTATGTCATGAGAAAACTCTTCCTGCTAATACTCGCCGTTATTGCATCCACTTCGATTCTCGTTGCCGGCACTCTGGTAACAACGGAAACGATCCCACCGGTTGCCGTCGCCCGCACTGCTCCGCCCCGTAAAAAGATGAAGGCGTTTGGTTCCGAGCGGGAGATGGAACGCTATTTCCGAGCAGTTGCCGAGAAACAGAAACGTGCCCGCCTTCAATATGAGGCTGACGCGGTGGCCAATTCCTACGCCATGTCGGTCCAGGTTTCGGCCGCTCCAGAAGCGGAGTCGGTGACTAACACACAACACGCAGGCGTCGACGAAGGCGGCATCGTTAAGGTCCACGGCGATCATCTCGTCATACTCCGGCGCGGCCGGCTCTTCACGGTAGCTATCGGCAACGGCGAGTTACGGCCCATCTCGAGCATCGACGCGTTTGGACCAGACGCCGATCCCAACGGCGCGTGGTACGACGAGATGCTCGTCTCCGCTGACACGGTCCTGGTAATCGGCTACAGCTATACGCGTGGCGGTACGGAAGTTGGTTTCTTCAACATCGACGCAGCAGGTCAACTCAGTTATCGCTCCACTTATCACCTGCGCTCGAACGACTATTACTCGTCGCGTAATTACGCCAGCCGGCTAATCGGCAACAAGCTCATCTTTTACAGTCCGCTTTACTTTAACAGCGAAGGTGAAGGTCTGTTCGATTCCTTCCCCGCAGTCCGCAAATGGCACAAGGGCGCAAAGGACGAGGAGTTTCGCCGGATCGTTGCCGCCAACCGCGTTTATCTTCCGGAAGCAGAGTTGGATCCCCAGGAAGGTCCGACGCTGCATACAGTAACGACCTGCGATCTTGCGTACGGTGGTTTCGACTGCAAGGCGACAACTGTTGTTGGACCATCCGGCCGTGTGTTCTACGTGTCGCCTGACTCTGTATACATTTGGGCTTCGTCGTGGTACGACTACTCACACCATCGCTCACTTCTCTTTCGCATGCCGCTCGACGGCTCCGCGCCAACAGCGCTGCGTGTTTCCGGAGCTCCGACCGATCAGTTTTCTTTCTTGCAGAGCGACGACCAGCACTTAAACGTCCTCGTGCGAGCCGAAGGAAAGGGCGACGGCATGTGGGCGTCAGAAGTCTCCGAAGGAGACGTCGCCCTGATGCGTGTATCACTCGGGCGCTTTTCTGACGGCAGCGAAGAAGTGCCGGCGGCAAATTACTGGCGCCTGCCGGAGCCACAGGGCTACAGCTTCCGGAATCGATTCGTTAACGACTACTTGCTCTACGGCACCGGTGGCGGCAACCGGAACCCCTACAACTCCGCTAACAGAGGCGACCGGGTTTACGTCGTCGACTGGCTGACCGGTAGGTGGCAACGAATAGATCTGCGGCACACAGTGGAGCGGATCGAACAGATGGGCGCGGACGCAGTTGTCGTGGGAACCGATCGAACGGATCTGCACTTCACGGCGATCCGCTTGGGCAATGAAGCCGAGATCGTTTCGCGTTACACGCGCAAAGAAGCCTCGCAGGGCGAGGAGCGTAGTCACGGTTTCTTTTACAAACCCGACGGCAACAACTCAGGTACGCTCGGTTTGCCGATCAGCGTGCCCGCGCGTCCCGCATACAAGCACCTGTTCGAGTCGTCGGCTGCGATCCTTTTCCTCCGCAACGAAGCGCGCCAGTTCCGCGAGGTTGGCGAGCTCGGTGCACAGCCTGACAAAGCGGTCGATGACAAGTGCCGCGCGTCGTGCGTCGACTGGTATGGAAACTCCCGTCCGCTCTTCCTCCGCAACCGCGTGTTCGCGCTGCTCGGCTACGAGTTAGTGGAGGGCAAGGTCGCCGACGGCCGCATCCGCGAAGTGCGACGGATCAACTACGCTCCCGCTTGACTAGATTATTAGGTTATGTCACTGTTCGTTTCGCTACCACCCACTGATTGACTCTGGTGTCCGTGATGGACATATTTCAAGTTCTCATGGGTAGCCCAACTCCCCCTTCACCTCAACCTAATCGCAAAGGTCTTTACATGCGAAATCTCACGATGAAATTTTGCAATATTTGTATAGTGCTGGCGCTGGCAGTAGTTAGTGGAGAACCGGCGATCCACGGTCAGAACACCGGCAGCAAGGAAAAGGTTACTACCAGACAGGAACGAGAGATCCCGGTTGTCGATTTCGTCTCTACTGCAAATGACTCACTGCCGCCTCAACGTCGAGTGAAGAATCACCGCCACGACTTGAAAGACAGTAAAGTGGATCCAGCTCGGTTTATGCTCAAGGAAAGTGACCCCGAAGAACTGTACGAACTTACGCCCAGTCACGCTCCGTTTCGGACTGCCCTCCCGGTACTAGAGAGCGATGCGGTAGTAATTGGCGAGGTTGTAGGCAGTGAAGCGTACCTTTCGAACGACAGAACGAGCGTCTACTCGGAGTTCACAATACAGGTTGGAGACCTACTGAAGAACACTTCCAGACAGGACATCAACATTGGCAGCTTGCTTACGGCAGAGCGCGATGGCGGAGGCGTGCGTTTTGAGTCCGGCAAGGTGTTACGCCGCGGGCGCGTACACGAGACAATGCCGGTAGTTGGGCAACGGTACCTGCTTTTTCTCGAGCGTGACAATGAAGCAGAGAGTTTTTCAATCATCACGGGCTACGAACTGCGAGATGGTCGCGTTTTCCCGCTCGACGGAGTTAACGTTGCTGAGGCTGGTTCAAAGCTGCCCCAGGTCGCGGTCTATGAAGGTGTCCAGGACGCAGCGTTCCTTAACGAAATCCGCATCGCTTTAACAAAGATCCGCTTCAAATAAATAGTTCGGAAACGCGGTGTCAACGATAACTAAGGTGTGAACAAACAGTTTACGACTTTTTCGTATCTCATCTGCGTGTTTGAGACTTGAAAGCTTCAAACCCGCAGTCTCGTGCCACGGCACTAACTTCACCTTGCTCGTTCCGATTACGTCAACCTCATGTTGCCAGAGTCGTATCAGCAACTTGACCAATCCACTCAAAAGGAGCCCTATATGCGAACTCACAAAGCGATCCTCCTCTTCTTCACCGTGGTGTCAGCCATCGCGTTTGTCATTGCAGTATCAACGACCGGTAGTCGAGCCGTCGGTTCTAAAGACAAAGCTGCTGCCACAAAGCAACAACGAAACGACCTTCCGGTCGTAGACTTCAGCTCGGAGGCAAACACTCCAGTATCGGCTACACGCCGGGCGAGAAGCCGACGGCATAACTTGAACGATAGCAAACTCAATCCAGCAAGGTTCGAGCTTAAGGAGAGTGATCCGGAAGAGCTTTACGAACTGACGCCGAATCACGCGCCAAACAGATCTGCCATCCCGGCAACGCGAAGCGATGTGGTTGTAGTTGGCCAGGTCGTGAGCAGCGAAGCGCACCTTTCAAACGACAAGACGAGTGTCTATTCGGAATTCAACCTGCGAGTCGAGGAGGTGCTAAAGAATACATCCCTGCAGAACGTTTTCCCGGGCTCTTCAATAGCGACCGAGCGTAAGGGAGGCGCTGTGCGTTTCCGTTCCGGCAAGATCTTGCGGCGTGGACATCTCCAGGAAACGATGCCGCTTGCGGGGGAGCGGTACGTCTTTTTTCTACGCAGCCACGGCGAGACCGAAGGGTTCTTTCTCATTACAGGCTACAATCTGCGTGAAGGACGCGTCTTTCCTTTGGACGGCGTGGTTTCGATTGAAGGTTCATCAAAGCTGCCGCAGTTCGCCATCTACGAGGGAGTCGAGGAGGAAACTTTCCTAAGAGAGGTGCGAACTGCCTTGGCGACTCCCGTTCAAACCGAAGGTCTAGTCAGGCTCGTCAGTTCCACTTCAGGGCAGAACGAGCTTATGCCCAATCTTTTGCCAGCTGACGGCGACCCGCCCGATCCGGACCCTCCTGGACCAACGGCCACGCCGACCCCGTGTGCGCCACCTACCACTTCAGCGAACGGCAGACTTGGCGCGTGGCCGCAAAATGCCTCTGTGTCGGTCCACATCCGAACCGGCCCGGGACACTTCACCGCGGCGGAAGCTGCCTGCCTCACTACGGCTTTCAATAACTGGAACGCAGCTAACACTGCCGGTGGCAATGCCTCGGGGGTTCGCTTCAACGTGACAACGAGCCCTACGGCGGTCGGAACGATGAATCCGAACGGCAGTAGTCCCAGCACCGGTGGAGTGGACAACATCTTCCAAGTCAGCCGAGGTGCGCCCAGCAACCCCCTGGCTAGCGCCATCACCAACGGCCAGGCAAATACCGGGACTACCGCGCGTGGAAACGCTGTGACTCTCATTCACCCGGAGGTCGGCACCGACGTATCGTTCGGCTGTGCGGCTTTGACGGAGACCATGGCGCACGAGATCGGCCACACTTTCGGCCTCGATCATTGCCAAAGCGGTACCGGCACTTGCAACCAGACCGGGACTTCCGTGATGAATACCCTGCCGTGCGGCATTTGGAACTCGGATGGCGTGTGCACGACACCTGCGTACAACGACGTGTCAAGAGGCACGCCGGGGCCAACTAACTGCGATAACACTAAGGCCAAAGACATCAGCCAGTATAATCCGGCGACCACTAATCAGCCCGCTCCGGCTGGTAGCGGAGGAGGAGGTGGCGGCGGTGGTGGTGGTGGTGGTGGCGGCGGTGGTGGTGGTGGCGGCGGTGGCGGTGGTTGCACTCCGTATTTCTGGGTTTACTATGAGTCTTATGATGGCGGAGAGACTTGGAACGAAGTCGATCGCTGGTACGCCGGCTGCTGGTAGGTCGGCGACAATCGTCAATTATGCGTTCCCGAAACCCCGCCGTTTTCGAAACGGCGGGGCTTCGATTGGATCAGCAGCAGAGACGGAATCGTGAAGGGGCGATGCTTTTCGTAAACGCCGCATCGAACTCGCAGTGCACCAAGCGAAAAGTTTGATTTCTCTTTCTCCACCCTTCCTAAACAACAATCGCTCCGCTGTCTTCATTCCTATCCAGCTAACTTATCGGTCCGCATAGTAAGCCATTGCCCCGGCCTCGGGGCACTTGCTAAACTCTCGGCCTGCGCTGCTGTACCACCAGTTCAGTCTTTTCTCTCGGGAGGCCAAACCACATGTATCGAAGACGCCTGTCTTCTCTCTCAGTCCTGTTAATTCTGGCGTGCGCTCTTTCGCTCGTCGCGCAAACCACTGCCCGTCGTCCGATGAAACTCGACGACCTCAGCCGTTTTCGCAACGTCAGCGATCCGCAAATCTCGCCCGACGGCAAATGGGTCGCCTATACCGTCAGCACCACCGATGCAAAGGAAGACAAATCCAGTACGCACATCTGGATGATCGGCATCGACGGCAGTAACGACCGACAGATCACCTTCAGTCAGGAGAGCGAGAGCTCGCCACGCTGGAGCCCCGACGGCAAGTATCTGTCGTTTACCTCGTCACGCCCGGGCAAAGCCCGCGGCAACCAGGTTTGGCTCCTTGATCGAAACGGCGGCGAAGCGATGCAGTTGACTGAGATAAAAGGGCGCCTGCAGGGACATGAGTGGTCGCCTGACTCAAAGCGTCTCGCACTCGTGATCGGCGATCCCGATCCGGAAGCAGAACCCGGACCATCGCCCGCACCAGGCGCAACCGCAACACCGCGCGTGCCGAAACCGATCGTGATCGATCGTTATCGCTACAAACAGGACGGTCAGGGTTATTTGCTCTCGGGCCGCCACACCTACATCTACGTCTTCGACATCGCGTCGAAGAAACTCGATCGCTTGACGAAGAGCAAATGGGACGAGAGCTCGCCGTCGTGGTCGCCTGACGGCACGCGCATCGCTTTCATGAGCAACCACGGGGACGATCCCGACCGCGATCCCTCCGCGCAACTCTACGTCGCCGACGCCACACCGGGTGCTACTGAAAAACAACTGACCCCCGTGACGACACGAGCGGGACGTTCGCGTCCCGAATGGAGTCCCGACGGAAAGTTGATCGCGATTCTCGAGGGCGACGAGCGGAAGTACGGCGCGTACAGCATGGACCGGCTCGCGCTCGTGCCTTCGGACGGAAGCAGCGCGCCGGCTCTCTTTAAAGCTACCGAGGCTCTCGATCGCGGTGTTTCGTCGCCACGGTTCAACGCCGACGGTAAATCGATCCGGTTTCTCGTGACTGACGATCGCTCGGTCTATCCGATGAAAGCGAATCTCGCCGGCGGCGCGGCTGAGCGTTTGTTGTCACCGCCGATCGTGATGTCGAACTGGAACACCGCCGCGGGAAGAACGGTCGTGATGTCGGGCGGCAACTCGAAAGCAGGCGAGATTTACGTTTGGGAAGACTCCGGTCTGCGCCAGCTCACGCGTCAAAACGATCCGCTGATCGCCGAACTGGAATTCGGCACAACCGAAGAAGTCAGTTTCAAGAGTAAAGACGGAACGCAGGTCAACGGACTGCTCACGTATCCGGTCGGCTACGTTAAAGGAACAAGAGTCCCGCTGTTGCTCAGAATTCACGGTGGACCAAACGCGCAGGATCAGCATTCGATGAGCGTCGAGCGGCAGATGTTTGCGGCGAACGGTTACGCCGTGCTCGCAGTGAACTATCGCGGCAGTTCCGGACGCGGACAGAAATTCTCGCGTGCGATCTTTGCCGATTGGGGCAATTACGAAGTACAGGACCTGCTCGCGGGTGTCGATCACGTCGTCAAGATGGGCGTCGCAGATCCTGACCGGCTGGGTGTCGGCGGTTGGAGTTACGGTGGCATACTCACGGACTACCTGATCGCCAGCGACAATCGTTTCAAAGCCGCGACGAGCGGCGCGGGCACCGCGTTTACGGTCGCGTTCTACGGCACCGATCAATACATCATTCAATACGACTACGAAATCGGGCCACCGTGGAATCCGCAGGCGTGGGAGATCTACCAGAAGATCTCCTATCCATTCCTGCACGCCGATCGCATTCAAACGCCGACATTATTCTTAGGTGGCGAGCGTGATTTCAACGTGCCGGTGCAAGGCAGTCAGCAGATGTACCAGGCGCTGCGTAGTCTCGGTGTGGACACGCAATTAATCATCTACCCAAACGAGAATCACGGCATCCAAAGACCCAGTTATCAACGTGATCGAATGGAGCGTTACCTGGCGTGGTACGACAAGTACATCAAGAAAGCGTCCGGAGCGCCCAGCACCTCGACAGCGCGATAGCCGCTTGATAAAACTGCAAGTAATGAAGTGTGTTTTACTCGCGGTGGTGTTGATTGCCTGTGGTTCTGTGGCCACGAAGGCGCAGTCGTGTGTCACGCCGGAAGACGTGAAGCAAATGACCGCCCGTGTCGAATCGGCGCCGGGTGCCAAGTATGACAAGAAGCTCAACGAAGAGCTCCTTAAAATGGCGGAGAAGCACCGCGAACTGCTCCAGCAGGTCGTGGCCTCCGACCAGAAAAAACAATCCGACCAGGACAAGCTGCGTAAGCTCAACGAGAAGAACGCCACCAGGTTTTGCCAAATACTAAAGGCCTCCGGTTGGCCCAGCACTGCGCTCGTCGGTCAAACCGGAGTTCTCGCCTCTTTTCAAATTCTCAAGAACAGCGCCCCTTACGAACTGCAACGCGATCTGCTGCCCGTCATCCTCGCGGTCATAAAAAAAGATCCGACACAGAAGCCGGAGTTTGCCGGGCTCTTCGATCGGTTACGCGTCAGCGCGGGCATGAAGCAGTACTTCGGTACGCAAGCAGTCAGTATCGGCGGCTTTCTGGTTCTTTATCCGCTGGAAGACGAGTCGAAAGTGAATGCGTGGCGTCAGGAATTTGGCCTGGGCACTATCCAGGACAGCATCAGAACCCTCGAACGGATGTACGGCAAGACGTTGATTAAATCGCGCCAGCCGCCGGCCAGCAAACTCTCGAAACAACTGACCGATTCGATCTCCAAAGCACTCGATTCCGCTGAGCTCAACGAAGGAAGTTACGTCGATCCCGGCGATGTGATTAAAACCGAGACGAACCTCGTCAGTCTCAATGTGAGCGTTTTCAATACCAAGTCGAAAATGTTTGTCGGCTCGTTGACCAAGGATGATTTTCGCGTCCTCGAAGAGGGCGAGGAACAGACGGTGAGCTACTTTGCTTCGACTGACGTGCCGTTTGATTTGGTGTTGCTGGTTGACTTGTCGGGATCGACTTCCGAGAAACGCGATCTGATCAAGAAGTCGACTTTGCGCTTTATCGAAGCGGCGCGCCCGAACGATCGCCTCGCGATCGTGACCTTTTCCGACCGGACAAACGTCATTTCACCGCTGACGCTAGACCGCGAACAACTCAAAGCGAATGTCGCAAACATGAACGGTGTGGGCGGTTCACACGTTTGGGATGCGGTGAAGTTCGCGCTCGACAGCATCCTCGGACCGAAGGAGTTGGACCGCCGTAGCGCTGTCGTGCTGATGAGTGACGGCGTTGATAATGCTCTGTCGCGCTACAGTTCCACGTATGGATCGAAAATCTCGTTTGCCGATCTGGTCGAACAGGTGCGCCAGACAGACACGTTGATCGTGCCGATCTATCTAGACACCGAGGACCAAATGGGCGCTGGTTATATGTCGCTCGACTATGAGAATGCGCGCCGCACACTGAATTTGCTCGCGAACGAAAGCGGCGGTTCTTACTATAAGGCGAAAAAGTTGGCAGACCTCGAAGGTGTCTACGAGCAAGTGATTAACGATCTCGGCAAGGTCTACAGTTTGGGATACAAACCGACAAACCCGGCGCGCGACGGTGCGTGGCGCAACGTGCGAATCTCGATCGCCAACCGTGAGGACCTGGTGACCCGCGCGCGTCCCGGCTATTACGCTCAGTGATTCAATTCAACCGCTTAAGGAGTCCCGATGATCCGTCGAAGTTTCACTTTGGCGCTTTCTCTTTCGCTATTGTTGGCCGCAAGTCCACTGGTCCCGGCTCAGGTGCGCAAGCGGCCTGTTCGGACCACCACCAGCGGTCCGATACTCGAACGTAACATTCGCGCGGAACTGAGTTTTTTAGCGAGCGACGCTATGCAAGGCCGTGGCAGTGGCACAGGTTACGAACGCATCGCCGCAGAATACATCGGTTCGCAATTTAGCCAGTTTGGTCTCGAACCGGGCGGCGATGCAGACGCTTCAGGCAACAAGGGTTTTGTTCAACGTGTGCCGCTCCAGACGTCAAAGTTTACTGAGCCACCTGCGTTGACTGTCACCTCGGGAAGCAACACGCACAAGTGGCAGTTCGGCCGCGACTTTCTCGTCTCGTTTCTACGCGGGCACCGGACTGCCGGCGAACTGCAAGTGATCGATCCTTCGGGCACGCCGGCAAAAGGCGCGGTAGTCGTGGTCAAGATGCCGGAAAAAGCTTCGCAGGATGAGCGGCGGGCCGCGATGATGAAAGCGTTTGGCGCGGGATCTGCCGCGGTAGTGATGCCGGAGACGGAAGCTAATCGCAAGTCACGCGAAGCGGGCGACGCGCGTTTGCCCAACTTGCCTGGGAGGGTTTCCGGAGACGGTGCCGGCGATGCGCAGTTTGCGGTGATTTCATTACGGCAGGATGCGTTGGACACGCTCGTCGGTCTGCCTGCGGGCGTGCGAGCGGAGTTTGGCGGAGCTGTCGAACAGTCGGAAGGTGGCGCGACGTGGAATGTTATCGGCGTCATACGCGGCACAGATCCGAGCGGTGAAGCGATCATGCTCAGCGCGCATCTCGATCATCTCGGCGTTAACGAGTCGCTTACCGGCGACAAGATCTTCAACGGCGCTGATGACGACGCGTCAGGTTGTGTCGCCGTGTTGGAAATGGCACGCGTGCTGGCGGCTGGAAAAACACCGCGCCGTACGATCTATTTCATTTGCTTCGGCAGCGAAGAACGCGGCGGTTACGGCGCGCGTTACTTCGTTGCCAACTCGCCGGTGCCGCTGGAAAAGATCGTCGCTGATTTTAACTTTGAAATGCTCGGGCGTCCGGACGCGAAAGTGCCACCGGGAACGCTTTGGTTGACTGGTTACGAACGATCGACGCTCGGTCCGGAGCTCGTTCGACAGGGAGCGGCGCTGGTTAAGGATCCGCATCCCGATCAGAACTTCTTTCAACGTTCAGACAACTACACGCTTGCGGTACGCGGTGTAGTGGCCCACACGGTTTCGAGTTTTGGTTTGCACAGTGATTATCACCGGCCGAGTGACGACGTCAGCAAGATCGATTTTCCGTTTATGACACGCTCGATCAATTCGCTGGTGAAACCAATCCAATGGTTGGCTAACACAACGTTCCGGCCGTCGTGGTTGCCGGGACAGGCGCCGGCTCGTTAGGAGAATGCAATCCACAGATTACACAGAGGTTTTCTGCGTAATCTGTGGATTGCCTTGACCCATGAAACCAAAGTTTTTCGCAACGCCAGAGAGGTTTCGCGAGTGGCTGGAGAAGAACCACGCAAGCGTGAACGAACTCCTGATCGGCTTTCACAAGAAAAGCTCGGGAAAGAAGAGCATTACTTACACGGAAGCGTTGGACGAGGCGCTCTGTTTCGGCTGGATCGACGGCGTGAAACGTGGTCTTAATGAGACGAGTTATACGCAGCGGTTCACGCCGCGCCGGGCGCGCAGTATTTGGAGTCTGGTCAACGTCAAGCACGTTGAGCGGTTGAAGAAGGACGGACGGATGCACGCGGCGGGGCTCGCGGCTTACGAGCAGCGCGATCCAAAACGCACCGGCATTTATGCTTTTGAGAACGCTCCGCGTGAACTATCGGCTGAGTATGAAAAAGAGTTTCGCAAGATCAAAGGCGCATGGGAATACTTTCAAACCTATCCGCCGTACTTGAAGAAGACTGTTTCCTTTTGGGTAATGAGCGCGAAGAAAGAAGAGACGCGTTCAGCGCGATTACAGAGATTGATCGAGAGTTCAGCAAGAGGCGAACGCATCGGCGTGCTTCCGTCAAAAGCAAAGCAATAGTGGCCACAGACATACACGGAGGACACGGACAGATGTCTCTGAAGAAAGTTTAAAGCTCTGTCCGTGTTAGTCTGTGAAAGTCCGTGGCTTAATTATGCCTGACTTACTTGTAGATCTGTTGAACTTGCCTGCGCTCGAAAGCGAGCCGCAGGAGTTTCTCGTGCGACGGGCGCATCCGTTTGAAATTAGCGCGGTGCGTGAGTTTGTCGCGGAGAATTTTTCCGCGAATTGGGCGGACGAGATCTCGGTGGGATTTGCGCGGCAGCCGATCTCGGTTTTTGTTGCTACGATGGAGCGCCAGCTCATCGGTTTCGCTGCTTACGAATGCACGCGGCGCGGGTTCTTTGGGCCAATGGGTGTCGTCGAACACGCGCACGGCAAAGGCGTTGGGAAAGCTTTGTTGCTCGCGGCGCTCTGGGGTTTGCGAGATATGGGTTACGTCTACGGCATCATCGGCGCCGCCGGACCGGTTCGCTTCTACCAAAAGACTGTCGGCGCGATTGTCATCCCCGACAGCGAACCCGGGATCTACACGGATCTGTTGAAGAACAAGCAATGAACTCGCTGCCGCCTGGCCCAAAGGGAAAACTCATCACGGGTGTGATGCGCGAGTTCAACAACGACACGCTCGGCTTCATCGAGCGTTGTCAACGCGACTACGGCGACGTCGTGCGGTCGCGATTTCTCTACGTTTACGCTCATTTCCTTTACAACCCGGCGGACATCGAAGCGCTCCTCACTACTAACGCGAAGAGTTATCGCAAAGCACAATCGCTGCGATCTCCTTTCTTTCATCGGCTCGTGGGAAACGGGCTCGTAACGAGCGAAGGAGATTTTTGGCGGCGGCAACGGCGTCTCGCGCAACCTGCGTTTCACCGGCAAAGGATCAGTTCGTACGGCGACATCATGGTCCAATACGCGGACCGCGCCATCGCGAAATGGAAAGACGGCGAGCAGCGCGACATCTCCCGCGAGATGACGCGTCTCACGCTCGAGATCGTCGTCAAAACGCTTTTCAACTCCGACGTCTCGAACGATGCGGATCACATCGGCGCGATGTTGTCGCAAATCGTGAAGCCGTTTGCATCACAAGCAACACTGAAATGGATCGCCGACAACCGGCTGCCGACGCCCGGTCATTACCGCTATTTCAACGCCGTGAGCCAGATCGACAAGGTCGTGTTTCGCATCATTGGCGAGCGCCGCGCGAGCGGATCGGATGAAGGCGATCTGCTGTCGATGCTGTTGCAGGCGCAGGACGAGGATGGCAGCCAGATGAGCGACGCGCAGTTGCGTGATGAAGTAATGACGTTGTTTCTCGCGGGTCACGAAACGACGGCGCTCGCGCTGTCGTGGAGTTGGTACCTCCTGGCCACGAATCCGGAAGCGGAGCAGAAGTTTCACGAAGAGTTGGATGAGGTGCTGGATGGGCGCATGCCGGAGGTTTCGGATTTACCGCAGTTGAAGTACACGGAGATGATCGCGAAAGAAGTGATGCGATTGTATCCGCCGGCTTATGCGGTTGGGCGCGAGGCGGTCGAAGACACAGAGCTTGGCGGCTTTGCGGTGCCGCGCAAGACGCAGCTTTTTGCGTTTCAATGGGTGACGCATCGCGATCCGCGTTTCTTTGAGCGTCCGGATGAATTCGAGCCGGAGCGTTGGGCGAGTGAGTCGGTTGAGAAAATGCCGAAGTATGCGTACTTTCCGTTTGGCGGTGGGCCACGGCAGTGTATCGGCAACTATTTCGCGATGATGGAGATCGTCCTGCTGCTCGCGACGATCGGACAGCGGTTTAAGTTCTCAATGGTTGAGGGGCATCAGGTGGAAGTGCTGCCGGTGCTTTCGCTGCGGCCGAAGAGCGGAATCAAGGTGAAGTTATCCCATCGCTTCAACAATTCGACTCCACTCGTCGATCGTTAACGTCTCCGCACGCCGGTTCAATTCAACCCCGGCTTTACACAACACAATACTCGCGCCGCCGTTCCGCTTCAGCACATCGGCCAAGCGCCCGGTTGCCTGCCTCAAATTATTCAAGATCGTCTTTCGTTTTTGCCTAAACCCGGTGCTCACAGTCTCCCAAAAAAGATCCGTGAAATCCGCGGTCCTAAAGCGCAGTCGTATCACGCTGCTCCAAACCTTTGGCGGCGGCTTAAACGCACCCGGTCCAACATCAAACAGTTTCTCAGTCTCGCAGTACGCCTCAATCAGCACCGATAGAAAACCGCGCTCACTCGATCCCGCTGACGCCATGATTCGTTCTACCACTTCACGCTGAAGCATCACGACCATCTCGCCCAGGCACGCACGCTGCTCGATCAGACGTTGCAGGATTGCCGTCGAGATGTTGTACGGAAGGTTCGCCACCAGCCGCGCGTGAGCAGCCGGCTGGATCTCGTGGCAGAAATCCGTCGTGAGGGCGTCGCCCATGACCAATCTGAAGTTTGGGAAACCACCGAACTGATCGTTCAACAACGACGCTAGTTTATTATCAAACTCGACCGCAATTACACGACCAGCACGCTCGATCAATTGCGCCGTAAGCGCGCCCGTGCCGGGGCCAATCTCGACGATCGTTTCGTCGCTGCGAGGCGCGAGCGCTTCGACGATGCGTTGAATTGTTCTCTTGTCTCTGAGGAAGTGCTGACCGAAACGTTTGGAAGGAATGGGCTGGTCGACGCTCACGTTGTTTGTCCCGCTGGATAACCAGTGACCTCAACGTCGCGGCCGTTTTGGACCACTGAGATTCGTTCGAGTTCGAGCGCTTCAGCCATGCGCCCGATTCCCTTGCCGCCGACGGCGATTGGCGCGTCTGTGCCGCCGATGATCTTTGGTGCTACGAAGAAAGTGATCTTGTTGGCTAAACGCGAATCGATAAAGCTGCCTGATATGTTGGAACCGCCTTCGACGAGTACGCTTTGAATCGAACGACGACCCAACTCCTGCAGGACCAACTCCAACTCCCGTGGATCCGTGTTCACAACCTCCACGCCTTTTAAATCGTCACGCTGAGCCCGGCCAAACACGAGCACCGGAGCTTCAGCGGTCGTCGTGGCCAACTTTGATTCGGGCGACAGTTGCACCTTGTCGTCGAGTACCACTCGCACCAAAGGCCTCCTGCGCGGCAAACCAGAGCGATCCGTCAACAGCGGATCGTCTTTCGTCACAGTTCCCGCGCCCACGAGAATCGCATCGTACGCATGCCGCATCACATGCACGCGCGCGCGCGACTGTTCCCCAGTCACCCAACGTGAATCACCGGTACGCGTCGCGATCTTGCCATCCAGCGACACCGCAAACTTCAAATGCACAAACGGCCGCCCATTGCGCATGTAATGCAGATACGCCTCGTTGATTTGCGCCGCTTCCTCCGCAAGCAAACCAGTCTCGACTTCCAGACCTGCCGCACGCAGATGCGCAAAACCCTTGCCGGAAACTTTTGGATTGAGATCCTCGATTGGCGCCACGACGCGTTTGATACCCGCGGCGATCAACGCATCGGTGCAAGGCGGTGTGCGGCCATGATGCGCGTGCGGTTCAAGTGAGACGTAAGCGGTGCCCCCGCGCGCCTTCTCGCCGGCAAGCGCGAGCGCGATCGTCTCGGCGTGCTTCAGTTCTTCGAAGATGTAGAAGCCTTCACCGGCGATCTTGCCTGCCGGACTGACAATTACACAGCCGACGAGTGGTCCAGGACTGACTTGGCCCACGCCTCTCTTCGCGAGCTCCAGCGCTCGCTCCATCATGCGCCGATCAGTTTCAGACATTAATTACCAAACAAACTATTCACGTATTGATGAGGATCAAACACCACCAGATCATCGACCTTTTCGCCAATCCCCGCATAACGGATTGGCAAGTTCAACTCTTTCGCAATCGCCACCGCGATGCCGCCTTTCGCGGTGCCATCCAGTTTTGTCAGCACGATTCCCGTCACGCCCGCGACTTTTAAGAACTGCCGCGCTTGTTCGAGGCCGTTCTGACCCGTGACTGCATCGACCACCAAAAGCGTTTCGTGCGGCGCGCCCTCGACTTCGCGGCTCGCAACGCGTTTCATCTTCTCCAGCTCGGCCATCAAATTCGACTTCGTGTGCAGCCGGCCCGCCGTGTCGACAATCAACACGTCAGAACCGCGCGCCTTGGCCGCTTTCAACGAATCAAACAAAACCGCAGCCGGGTCAGTTCCCTGCTTTTGTTGAATCAACGGCACTCCGGTGCGATCGGCCCAAATCGCGAGTTGGTCCGACGCTGCGGCGCGAAACGTGTCAGCCGCGCAGATCAAAACGTCGTTGCCTTCGGCTTTGATCCGTTGCGCGAGCTTGCCGATCGTCGTGGTTTTGCCGACGCCGTTCACACCGACGATCATCATCACGTAGGGCGCGACGGTTTCGGGCACGCTTGTTTCTGACGCGACGCCCTCGCGTTCCGAAGCCTGCAGGATCTTCAGCAGCTCGTCTTTGATGGCTTTTTTCAGGGCTTCGAGATCGTTGATCTGTTGGCGCGCGATGCCGCGGCGAACAGTTTCCAGAATGTGGAGCGTCGTCGGGACGCCGATGTCGGCGGCGATCAAGACCTCTTCGAGCTGATCGAGCAACTCGTCGTCGATCTGCTTGCGCCCGGCAAAGACGGTATCGAGTTTTTCCGAGAGCGATTCGCGCGTGGCGGCGACAGCGCGGCGGAAACGGGCGGACAACTCCTGTTCGAGCGCCGCTTCCTGTGCCTGTAGCTCTTCGATCGAACGGTCGAGTCCGAGAATTGACGACGAGAATGTCGAACGGGATGGAACCGGAGCGGCTTCTACTGCTTCTACCGCTTTTGCTGGTGGCTCGGGTTCGGGGGCGGCAGGTGTAGGAGTTTCCTCCTTAACCGCAGGTTCATTTAGACGGAGTGAGACAAACTCGTCTTCTTTCTTTCTACGCCAGAAAAGTCCCATGAAGCCGACGATTATAGCCACAGACTACACGGATTGACTAATCTGTGTATTCTGCGGACTCGCCGGTGGTTTTGCGCCGGATTGTGGCTTCTTTAACTTAACGACGCCGGGGCGGATCTGCCCCTCGCGGCAGGCCTCGGAGAGCGCGGCAACGACGCCCGGATCGTAACGCGTGCCGACAAAACTCTCGATGCGCGCGAGCGCGTCTTCAAACTTCATTGCTTTCTGATACGGACGATCCGTGGTCATGGCGTCAAACGTGTCCGCAACCGCGACGATCTTACCCATCAACGGAATCTGGTCGCCCTTCAAGCCCTGCGGGTAACCCATGCCGTTGACCATCTCGTGGTGCATGTACATTCCGGACAGAAACTCTTTCATTGCCGGAATCTGCGACATGATCTTGAAACCCTTCTGCGGGTGACCCTTCATGATTTCATACTCTTCGTCGGTCAGCGCCGCGGGCTTTTTGAGAATCTTGTCGTCGATCGCAATCTTGCCGACGTCGTGCAGCAACGCGCTGATGCGGATCTTTTCGATCTCGTCGTCAGCGAGCCCAAGGCGTTGCGCGATGGCCATTGAAAAGCGTGAAACGCGTTCGGAGTGACCGCGTGTGTACGGGTCTTTGCCGTCGATCGCTGCCGCGAGAGCTTTGACCGTGCCGATGAAGAGCTGGCGGTTTTCTTCAGCCGAACGTTGCAGATCGCTGATGAAGTGCTCGATCTGATCGGTCATCAGGTTGAAGGAGTTGCCGAGGTCACCGATCTCGGTGCGGCTGGTGACGGTGATGCGTTTCGAGAAGTCGCCGGAAGCGATGCGATGAGCACCGCTCGCGAGTTCACGTACGGGATGCGTCAGTTTGCTCGCGAAAAATATACCGATGACGATCGTGATCAGTCCGGCCACCAAACTGATCCAAAGCACTTGCCAACGCATGTCTGAGACAGATGCGAGCGCGGCTGTTTCGTCCTGGATGGCGATCACGCCGAGTTGAGAACTCTTGTCGAGTTCCGCGGTTGCGTAAGAACCCAACATTTCGACCGTCTTGCCGTCGCGCGTGGCTGTGAACGGCGCGAGTGCCGATTGGACCTGATCGCCTGATTCGAGCCATTCCTGAACCACCTTCAGATCGGTCATCAGTTTTTCAGAGAAAGCGACGCTGGCTTCCGGGTGCGCGACCGCGCGGCCGTTTTGATCGACCACAAACACGACCGGGAGCCCGGCTTCCAGGAGCTCTCGTTCGCTTTTTGAAGTCGGTTGCTGGACAGCGTCGAAAACTTCCTGAAACGACACAATGGCCACGACGGCCGCGACGACGTCCTGATTGTTGTTGCCTCCGAGCACGGGTTCCGCGATTGTCAAGGCCATTTCCTGTCCGGAACGGATGATTTGCGGGCGGCTGAAGACGAGGCCGCGCCCGTTCATGCGGGCCAGTACCTCGCTGACACGCGCGTCGACCTCTTCGAGCTTGATTACGTCGGGCTGAAAGGCGCGATGGAGCGTACCGTCGACCGGCCACAATGCCAGGGCGATGAGATTTGGGTCTTCCTGAAGTGTCTTTTGCAGGCGCTGATCGTAGCCGCTGTCGTCGAAAGCCTGAATGCCGCCGGTAATCTCAAACGCGCGTGCGAGACCGGTAACGACGTCGCGGTAGCGCTGGCCGTAGAGCTCGATCTGGCGGGCTTTGTCCTGCACGAGCTGCGCCTGGTAGCGCCCTTCGATGGAACGAAGCTCGTCGGCGCTGCGGCCGGAAAGAATGATGCCGGCGAAGGCGAGCGGCGCCAGGCCAACCAGTAGCAACACGCCCAACACGATGTAGAGGAGACGGATTCGTCCGAGTTTTTCGAGCATTCGTTAACTTAGGCGGTACAATCGCGGCAGGTCTTCGCGTTTGGGAAGGTTCCGTTTTTCAGTCCGAGCGCCACTGCTTTCTGCAGCAATGACGCAGCTATTATTGTCGACCAACTGCTTAAGTGTCAACGAGTTTTGCCATTGTTGGCCATTAAGACTCGCTCATGGTCAGCTTGGGAAGGGCAGGACGCCGAAGGCGTTCGCCAGTTCCAGCCCCGGGTTGGCACAACCCTGGGTTAAACGCAGGACGAAAAAGTAACGCTGAAGGCGTTGACGAATACGTCGTCAGGTCTAGCCAACGCTTACAGCGTTGATTAGCTTGTTTGTTTTCCGAACCCAGGGTTGTTCCAACCCTGGGCTGGAACTGGCGAACGCCTTCGGCGTTTTGTGCCATTTATACGGCCTGTGTTCATATTTGATCGGCTGTGGGAGGGGTCGGGGCGTCTAAACCGTTGAGCGCCAATGGAAACTTTGGGCACTGACGAGATTATCGTGGAACGGGCTCTGAGTGGAGATGCCGACGCTTTCGGTGAGATCGTGCGGCGCTGGGAGCGGCGCATCTTTGCGCTTACTTACGGCATGCTTGGCCGCGAGGAGGACGCCCGCGACGCCACGCAGGAAACGTTTTTGGCTGCCTTTCGCAATCTGCGCGGGTTTCGCGGAGAGGCGAAGGTGTCGTCGTGGCTGCACCGGATCGCGGTCAACCAGTGCATCACGCGGCAGCGGCGGGCAAAGGTGCGAAATGAGGCCGCGCTCGACGACGAGGAGGACAAGGCAAATAGTTTTGCCGCGCCTCTCGAGGGATCACCGGCAACGATCACGGAGGGACGGCAGCGAACCGTCGCCGTACGCCGGGCGCTCAACGGGTTGCCGATGGAATTACGGCAGGTGGTAGTGATGAAGGAGTTTGAAGAGCTGACGTTTCGGGAGATTTCGGAAGCGCTCGACCTGCCCTTGAGCACGGTCAAGAGCAGGCTCTACACGGGACTTAAGCAACTGCAAATGCGTTTGGAGAAGTTTGCAGCTTGAAACGGGAATGAAGATGAAAGAAAAGGATCTCTCCTCAACTTGTGAACGCACAGATGAGCTGGTTTCGGTGCTTTATGGCGAAGCCGGCGAGCGTGAGCGGCGCGACTTTGAACTTCACCTGCCGCAGTGCAGCAACTGCCGGGCGGAATTCGCCGCGTTTGCGCAGGTGCGTGAATCGATTGGTGAATGGCGCGATGGAGCGTTGAGTGGATTTGTTTCCGCGCATCCGGCAGTAGCGCCGGTCAGGAAGTCGGCGCTAGCGGCGTTGCGACAGTTTTTCGATCTATCGCCGCTGTGGTTGAAAGGCGCGGTTGGTTTTGCGGCAGCGGTTTTCTGTGTGCTCGCGGCGCTGGCAGTTATGAGATCCGGGCCAGCGGGCGAACCGGTTCGAGTGGCGGAACGAAATCCTGACGCTGTTTACACGAAACAGGATTTGGATCGTGCAGTTCAGGAAGCGCTAGCGAAACAGTCGCCGCCGGCGGTGACTCCCGAGCCTGAAAATGTCGTGCAATCACCAACACCCAAGAGCGCAAACATCGCGAAATCCGAACCCAAAGCGCGGCGGCCATTTTCGAGAGCTGAACGCGCTCAGCTCGCCGCTGACTTGAGATTGCTCTCCAGCGACGACGAAAGTGATCTGGATCTGCTCGACGATCGGATTAATAGACAGAGGTAGAGATGAAAATATTGCTCAGCGTATTACTTGTCCTCACGGCTGCCAGCTTCGTAATGGCCCAGCAGGAACCGGCCGCAACCACGGACCCGATCGAACAGCTTCGCTTGTCGCCGGATCAGCGGCAAGCAGTACGCCGGATCGTCGCGGACACTCGACTTGAACGCCAGTCGGCCAACCGCCGGTTGCGTGAAGCAAACGTCGCACTCGATCAGGCACTGGACGCCGAACCAACCGACGAGAACCTGATCGAACAACGAATCAACGAAGTCGCGGCTGCGCAGGCGGCGCAATTGCGTATGCGAATTCACACGGAGATGAGAATTCGCCGCATCCTTAATCCCGAACAGTTAGCTACGCTCCGCCGCTTGCGGCTGCAGTTGCGCGACGTCATGGCGCCACAACGAATGAACAACCCGCGACGTCCGGCGGCAAACCAGGGATTCCGTCCTCGTCGATGAAAGAGCCGCAGTGGTCCATCCGAAGTCCTTCTCTTGCAGCCAAGCCTCTATTTGTTCCTCTTGACGCCTCGTGTGATATTTGCGCATGATAGGCCGCTCTTTTCGACGTAGCTGCGCCCCTTTTGATTGGTCTAATTAATTCTCAATGAACTTTGCCACGCGCGCTCTGCTCGAGCTGCAAGAGACGACGCTGATGGCCGCGCGCGCCGTCCGCGGTCTCTTCAAGCGACCCCGTTATATCCCGGAAATGATCGCTCAGATGGACGCCATCGGCGTCGGGTCGCTGACGATCATCATCCTGACGGGCTTCTTCACCGGTGGCGTGCTGACCGTTCAGACTTTTCCTACCCTCAAAGCCTATGGCGCACAGTCGCAGACCGGTTATCTCGTCGCAGTGTCGCTCGTTCGGGAACTCGGCCCCGTGCTCTGTGCACTGATGGTCACCGGGCGTGTCGGTTCCGCAATCTCCGCCGAACTCGGTTCTATGGTCGTTTCCCAGCAGATCGACGCGATGCGCGCCCTCGGCACAGATCCAATCCGCAAGCTCGTGGCTCCGCGTATGTGGGCGTTGCTCGTCAGCCTGCCCCTGTTAACGGTGCTCGCGGACGTATTGGGTATTTTCGGCGGCTGGGTTACCGCCGTGACGCTTTACTCCGTCTCTTCGAGCGTCTTCATCTCCGCGGTACGCGACGGCATCACGACCGACGACCTGATCGGAGGCGTCGTTAAACCACTCGTCTTTTCGCTGATTATTGGCACGATTGCGTGCCGGCAAGGTCTCAACACGGAAGGAGGCACGGTCGGCGTCGGGCGCTCCACCACGCGGGCCGTCGTGATGGCTTCCATCGTAGTTATTATTGCCGACTACTTTCTCGCTAAGGCGCTTCAGGTTATTCTAGGCACTACGTAACACCTTTGGTGCTCGCAAGATGTCAACCGATATACATACTACTTCTCCCACTGTCAGCGAGGACGCGCAAGAGTCGACGTTTCGTGAGGTCGACGATCGCGACCGCGCCATTCCCGCGATTGAATTTCGCGACGTTGTGCTCGCGTTTGACGAGCGCGTCATCCTGGATCACCTGAGCTTCAAGGTGATGAAGGGTGAAACGAAGATCATTCTCGGCGGCTCCGGCGGCGGAAAGTCGACGATTATCAAACTGGTTCTGGGTCTACTTAAGCCAGACGAGGGCCAGGTATTGGTCGATGGAGAAGACGTCACCGATTACAGCGAGGACCAGATGATGCACGTGCGCAAGAAGATCGGCATGGTCTTCCAGGAAGGCGCACTCTTCGACTCGCTCTCCGTCTACGACAACGTCGCCTACCGTTTGCACGAACAGGGCGTGCCTGAAGATGAAGTCGAACCGGAAGTACGGCGCATGTTGCGGTTCGTGAATCTCGAAGACGCGATCGACAAGATGCCGATCGAGCTTTCGGGTGGTATGCGGCGCCGCGTCGGGATCGCGCGGGCGCTGGTCGGCGATCCGAAGATTGTTTTGTTTGACGAACCGACCGCCGGATTGGATCCACCGACCGCGCGTACGATTTGCGAATTGGCGATGAAATTACGCGATCTCGAAGACGTCTCGTCGATCTTCGTGACCCACGAAATGAACAACGTGCAATACATATGTTCCGAGTACGCAGTGGTTGACGACGATGGAAAGGTCGTGTTCGAGCGTGAAGGCGAACGTCTTTGTCTCATCAATAGCAAAGTGATGATGATGCGAACAGGCAAGGTAATTTTCAGTGGAACAGACGAAGCGCTCCGTCGTGCTGAGGACCCTTATATCCAGAAATTCCTCCGGGGACACTAAGGAAAGGACGCTATGCCTCCATCAAAAAGAAATGTAACCCTGAGCCAGTTGCGCGTCGGAATCTTCGTGCTGATTGCTATCGGCGTGTTGGTCTTTCTGGTGCTCAACGCTTCCGGCGACATCAATCCGTTCAGTCGAAAACTGCATTTGAAAGCCCGGTTTGTCGACGCGAATGGATTGCGTGAGGGTTCTGAAGTGCGCCTGGCGGGTGTGCGCGTGGGCAAGGTGGAGCGAATCGTTCTTTTGGAGCCCTCGACCGTTCCGAACGCACCGCGCGTTGAAGCTCAATTGACGATCGACTCAAACATCGACGGTCAACCCGCAAACCAGCGCATCCGTTCCGACTCAACCGCGCAGCAAGGTTCGCCGAGTCTGCTCGGAAACGAGATGCTGATCAACATCACGCCGGGCACGTCGCTGGGCCAACCCGTGGCGGACGGCGCGATTCTGCCGTCGTCGTCGTCAAATACCGTTAACGACTTCGCTACCTCCGGAACAGATCTCGCTCAGCGGCTCAGCAAATTGTCAGACGAGCTCAGCAGCATGGTAGCGAGCGTCAAGAAGGGCGAAGGAACTATCGGGCGTCTCTTCAGTGACGAGGCTCTCTACAACAACCTCAACGCTACCGTTCGTGAAGTTCAGGACGTGATGACGCAGATCCGTTCGGGCGATGGTTCGGCTGGAAGGTTTATCAACGATCCCCAGCTATACAACAACGCCAACGAGATCGTGATTCAGTTGAAAGCGCTCACCGACGATCTGCGCGCGGGTCGCGGCACCGCTGGCAAGCTCCTGACTGACGACGAGTTTTATGTGCGCATCAACCGCACGGCCGATCGGCTCGACAAGTCAGTGGACCAGATCAACCTGATGATTGCCGACATCAACGCTGGAAAAGGAACGCTTGGCAAGTTGATCCGCGACGACCAGATCTATTACGACGCCCGCGCCGCCATCGCGCGCTTCAACACCACCGCCGAACGCATCGACAACATGGTCGCCGCCGCCCAACGCGGCGAAGGCACCGTCGGCAAGCTGCTCAACGACGAGACGCTCTACACCAACGTAAATCAGTTGTCGTCAGAAGGCGTGAAAATGCTCTACGACTTCCGGCAAAACCCGAAGAAGTATCTGACGATCAAGTTCGAATTGTTCTAGCAAGCTCAGGGTCTGACATTCCTTCTCTGGGCCTCTGTGTCTCCGTGGTTGATTTAAACCACGGAGACACAGAGGCCCCCCAGAGAAAACAACCCACCTCCCCCGGAAAGGCCACCTCCTTGAAACGCGCTCTCCTTCTCGCGATAGCAACTGCTGTCTTTGTCGTCACTACCGCCCAAGCCCAACACGGCGATCACCGGCACGAAGCGTCCGAGATCGGACGTGTGAACTTCACCGTCTCGTGCACGCCGCGAGCGCAAAAGCAGTTCAACCGCGCTGTTGCGTGGCTGCATTCCTTCGAATACGAAGAAGCCGACAAGGCATTCACGGAAGTTGCGGCGACCGATCCGCGTTGTGGCATGGCTTACTGGGGTGTCGCGATGAGCAACTATCATCCGCTCTGGGCGCCGCCGACTACGGCTGAGTTGAAGCGCGGTTGGGAGTCGATCGAAAAGGCGAAGTCCACGGGCGCGCGCACACAAAGAGAGCGCGACTACATCGCTGCGCTGGAGATCTTCTACAAAGACGCGGACAAGCTGGACCATCGCACGCGTGCGTTCGCCTACCACGAAGCGATGAAACGTCTCTACCAAAGCCAGCGAACGGATCAGGAAGCCGGCGTGTTCTACGCGTTGACACTCATCGCCACCGGCATGATGGCAAACGATAAGACCTACGTGCGCGAGAAGGAAGCGGCGCAGATTCTGAATCGCGTGCTCGCGCGGCAGCCGCAGCATCCAGGCGTTACGCATTACCTGATTCACAGTTATGACTATCCCGCCCTGGCCCAACTCGCGCTGCCCGCGGCGCGCAGTTACGCGAAGATCGCGCCCGCATCGGCCCATGCGCAGCACATGCCTTCGCATATCTTTATCCGCATGGGTTTGTGGCAGGAGGCGATCCGTTCAAACATCGAAGCGGAAAGCTCGGCGAGGGCTTTCGCCCGCCGGCACAACATGGCAGGCGCGTGGGACGAACAGTTGCACGCGATGGATTATCTTGCTTATGCGTACCTGCAAAGTGCGCAGGATAAGCTCGCGTGGGGTGTTCTTTACGAACTCAACCGGATCCAAACCGTCGAACCGAAGACTTTCAAGGTCGCGTATGCCTTTGCCGCGATTCCGGCGCGTTATGCGCTCGAGCGGCGGCGTTGGGACGAAGCAGCGAAACTCGCGTTGCCGGCGAACACGGTCGATATGTTTCCGTGGAAAAAGTTTCCCTGGGCGGAGGCGCACATCCACTTTGCGCGCGCGATCGGGTTTGCGCGTAGTGGAGACGCAAAGTCAGCGCGCCAGGAAGTAGGGAAACTTACTGCGCTGCAGGATGCGTTGGTTATCGCAAAGGGTGAATACGACTGGGCCAAGCAGGTGGAGATTGAAAAACAGATCGCGGCAGCGTGGGTAGCGTTTGCCGAAGGGCAGCGTGAGGAATCGCTGAAGTTGATGCGCGCCGCAGCGGATCTGGATGATAAAACCGACAAGCATCCCGTGACGCCCGGCTCGATTCTTCCCGCACGCGAACAACTCGGCGAACTGTTGCTCGAGTTGAAACAACCATCAGCCGCGTTGGCGGAATTCGAAACTTCTCTTCGCACGACGCCCGAACGTTTCAATGGCCTCTACGGCGCCGCCCGCGCCGCGACTCTGGCCGCGGATCAAAAGAAGGCGCGAAGTTACTACGCGAAGCTTTTAACTTTGACTCGCCAAGCCGACACCGCGCGACCGGAGATCGCCGAAGCAAAAGCGTTTCTCGCAGTCGTTTCGAAGAATTAGTTCAGCGCACCACTAACCCAAACGCGCGCACGGGGAAGGTGCCGAAGTTTTTGACTTTAATGGGGACGGCGAAGAATTTGAAGCCGATGGCGGGTAGACCGTCGAGGCCGCGGAGGTGTTCGACGATGGGAATGTCGTGGCCGAGCAGGATTGAGTGCGCAGGACGCGAGGCGTCGGTGGTTGAGTCGATGTTGTAAGAGTCGATGCCGACGAGGGCAGCGCCGTTCTTTGCGAGGTAGTTCGCGCCATCGGCAGTGAGGAATGGATGATTCCCGCTGGAGTATTCTTCGGTGCGCCAGTGACGATCCCAGCCCGTGTGAATTAGAACTGCCTTGTTTTTAATTTCTAAAGCGCTGAACAAATCCGCACCAATCTCCTTCTCTGTGACTCGCACTACCAACCCTTCCAGATTAGCGACGGAATAAAGATCGAGCCCGGCGAGATCGCGCCCGCGTGCGTAACGGTGAAACGGAGTATCGAGATACGTGCCGGTGTTTGCGACCATCGTAATCCTGCCGATGTGAAACTCCGTGCCGGGCGCGTAAACCGCACGTGAGTCTTCACGGGTGAGATGATCCGTGATCACCGGCGCCGGTAGACCTTTGTAAGTGATCATCCCGTCTTCGATATGGTGACAAACGTCGATCAGTTCAAAGTCTCGCGACATCATTTCCTCCTCTGCACCAACACTTGAAAACTCGACGCCATGCCTCCCGGCAAGATCATCTCACGCGCGTCGGTCGTCAACCGCAGCTTATCCGCTTCTGTTTCAATCTGCTTTAATCTGTGGTCTAACTCCTCCAGCAAACCGGCCTTCAGCAGAAACTTATCCTGCGAAGCAAACTCAACGACCTCTAACCCCAAACGCTCACCGGTCGCCTTTACCTGCGTCCAGTTCACGCTGCTCGTGATGTCATACTCACCGGGCGCACTCAACACATCATCCACGAATCCGTGTTTCGAAAACGCGCGCAAGGTGCCGTTCGGTCTTAAAGATGGATCGTAGAGTTCAGTAGCTTCAGCGCCATAGTCCACAGTAATCACATACTCAGGCTTCAGTTTCTCGACAACTGAAGCCAACCAGTCGTCAATCGCCAGGTTGACCTCAATAACTTGACCCGCCGCAGGGTTAAACTGAGCAAGGCGTGGTGTCGAAAGAGGCCCGACTTGCCAAACGAAGTGGCCCTTCTCGTCCAGCGTTACATACAACTCACCTTCATTAGCCAAACGGTGAACCGGGAATGCGTCTAGCAATTCGTTGGAGAAGTAGAGACAGGGATTTGAGGGAGATGGGTCGATAACGCTGCCAATTTCGCTAACCTTGTAATGCGTTGCTTCGAATACACGAGGATACTCCTCTGCAAGCGCGCGCTGTACACGCCGGGCAAAACTTCCCTCACCAGCACCGCCTTCAACTATGGTCCAGTGTGACGGTGCTCCGAGTTCATCGTAAAGTTTCGCAAAGTAACGTGCGAAGGTCGCCGCGAATAGTTCACTGCGTTCAGCACTAGTGCGATAGTCGCCTTCCTTGCCCCAGCGCTTCCGATCGCTGCGCGTGTAGTAACCAAACTCCGGATCGTAAAGCGCCGCCTCCATCCAATCACGAAACGGGATCGGACCACGCGCGCGAATCAATTCTCTCAGTCGTTCGGCTAACAACTACCGCTCTGTACGATCTTCTTTATCGAGTAAACGGGTGGTGTTTTCGGTAACGCTCGGCGGGTTCACCAGCTCCGCAGTGTTTGGCTTGCGCCAGGCTGGAGGTTGACGCACCGGTTGCGGTGGTAACGCAGTGTGTTGTCTTGGTGGTCCAAACTGCGGCGGCGCAGCCATGGGTGGTGGGCCATACGTCGGAAAGCGCCGCGGCGCGCCTTCTTCAAATAGCGCCGCGTAGAGCATTCTGAATGGGCCGCCGATGAAACAGATGATCGCCGCCAGCGCCGCAAGAATCTGGGGAAACGCCGCGCTCGAGAAACTCGCAAATACTCCCAGAATCGGAACAATCACCGCGCCCGAGAGCAACAAAACCGCGCCCTGTTTGACGCCTTTGCGGCGCGCTGAGACCGGCCCGGGCTCATCAGACTGGTGATAAACCGGCACCATCCCGCCAGTCGACAACAACTGAATCACGCCATCGAGCGGAAAACCACAGCGAGAACAAAACCTGACAACTCCCGAAGCTTGTTGCTGACCGCATTGCGGACAATACATTGAGATCGTTCCTCGCCAACGGAGTCTTTTACGACGCGCTAGATAATACCCCTTTGACCGCCCTCACGGGAAAAGCATTTTTACATTTGCTACAGCCCTGCCGTGATAGTCGCTCGCTTTAATCAGCGCTTCAAGCAGCAGCGCGAAGAGCTGTTGCGGCTCGCCCGATGGTCCGGAGATGTATTTTGTTAACTCACGATCGCTCGCAATCGACTTAAACGCACGTTCGCGGGCGGCGTCAACTTCAGACAAGTACTCGGTCACAAGTTCAGGAGTCGAGAGAGCTTCCGGCAGAGTCCATTCAAACGGATCGTCCCAAAGGTTGGCAGTCAGACCGCCAAAAGTCTGTTCTAGCACGGCGGCGCTCCGCAGCGCGTTTTCACCAATGCTTACGTGAGGCGTGCGGCGATAGAGCAAATCGGGCGTGACGGAATTGACGAGTTGTTTGAGGTTGCTGATCAAACGAGCGCACTCGTGGTCAAGATGGTCCACAAGCGCGCGGGGAGAGTCATGATGCATTGATGAAAATGTAAAAGCTTCTTCTACTTGGTTCGCGAGCGGCGATCGGTTTCTTCTAGCACCGTGCCATAATTCTGGCCGTTGAAATTGAATCCGCTACGAAGGTAACCCTTCGCGCCAACCTGCGCGCCACGCGAAGGAACGCCTCGCTTAGTGGCCACCCAGATTCGGCCGGTGCCGTCGTCGATTTCATAGGCACCCACGCCTGCTGCTCCGTAGCTGTTTGTGACCCTACCCGCGATGCCGACTTCTTTGCCCTGGTAACGTCCGGGGTCGGCGTTGATCTTCGAAATGTTGGTTTGGCTGGGACAGGCAGTAAAAAGAATTGTCCCACTGAGAAGAGCAAATAAAACCGCGGTCTTTCTCAATGCTGGCATGTGGTTCTCCTCTAATGTTTGTCATCTCGGGAGAGGTCCTAATGATACCACTCTATCCACAGATTACACAGATTGCTTTTATAGAATCTGTGTAATCTGTGGATTCAGATCACTTTCCAAACCAGCCGATGGGCCTGCCCGAAAGATCGACCCAAACGCTCTTCACCTGCGTGTAGAGATCGAGCGCGTGCCGGCCCATCTCGCGGCCGTAGCCCGACTGTTTGTAACCGCCAAAGGGAGACGCTGCATTGAACATATTGAACGTGTTAATCCAAATGACGCCGGCCTTGATCTCACGCGCAAAACGATGCGCGCGCGTGATGTCGCGCGTCCAGATTCCCGCGGACAGGCCGTAGATCGTGTCGTTTGCCTGCTTGATCAGATCGTCTTCGTCTTTGAACGTGATCACCGAGACCACTGGTCCAAAGATCTCTTCCTGCGCCACGCGCATGTTGTTCTTCACGCCATCGAAGATCGTCGGCGTGAAGAAGTAACCGCGCTGAAACGAGCCTTCGAGCTGTGGCGAAGCGCCGCCGGCGACAACAGTCGCGCCTTCGCTGCGCGCGATGTCGACGTAGCCCTTGATCCGGTTCAGTTGTTCTTCCGAAACTTGCGGGCCCATCTGCGTGGCTTTGTTTGCCGGATCGCCGACGACAATCTTGCTCGCCTTTTCGCTCAGCTTGCTGACAAACTCTTCTTTAACTGACTCTTCGACAAACAAACGCGAGCCTGCACAACACACCTGGCCCTGGTTGTAGAAGATTCCCATCATCGCGCCGGCCACTGCCTGTTCGAGATCCGAATCAGCAAAAACAATGTTCGGCGCTTTGCCGCCCAGCTCGAGCGACACTTTGGTCAGGTTCTCAGCCGCTGACTTCGCGATCAGTTTTCCGACTTCAGTTGAACCGGTGAACGCGATCTTGTCGATGCCGGGGTGCGAAGCGAGCGCTGCGCCCGCAGTTTCGCCGTAACCGGGGACGATGTTCACGACGCCTTCAGGAAAGCCTGCTTCCTGGATCAACTTCCCGAGTTCCATCGCGCCGACCGGCGTCTGCTCGGCAGGTTTGAGAACAACTGTGTTGCCGGCCGCGAGCGCGGGCGCGAGTTTCCAGGCCGCCATCAACAGCGGAAAGTTCCATGGAATGATTTGGCCGCAAACACCGATCGGCTCGCGCAATGTGTAGTTGAACATCTTCCCAGGAACAGGAATCGTTTCACCTTCGATCTTCGTGGCCCAGCCAGCGAAGTATTCGAAGTTCTCGACTACCTGCGGGATATCGACGTAGAGCGACTCTTTGATCGGCTTGCCGTTGTCGGCAGTTTCGATTGCCGCTAACGCCGCCGCGTTTTGCTCAATTAGCTGCGAGAGTTTGTAGAGCAGTCGACCGCGATCGCGCGCGCTCATCTTGGACCACTTGCCTTCAAAAGCACGCCGAGCTGACGCGACAGCTTTATCGATGTCAGCCTTGTCTGCTTCGGCGACCTCGGCGAGCGTTTCGCCAGTCGCAGGGTTTGGTGTGGTGAATGTTTTGCCTGATTCCGAGTCGACCCACTGGCCGTCGATGAAAAGTTGATAAGTGCGTGGAGAATTGTTTTGCGCTAGTTCTGCGGTTGACATAGTGTTCCTCGTTAAAACTCTGTAGTCCCTGAAAGCAGTTGTCGTAGCACGAACGGAAGAATGCCGCCGTGTTGGTAGTAATCGACCTCGATTGGCGTGTCGATTCGTAAGATTACGGGAATTTCCTGAACTGCGCCGCTCTTGTGATGAATCACGAGCTTGATCTCTTCAAGCGGTTCGATTCCGTCTTCGATGCCGAGCAGATCGAAACTCTCGCTGCCGTTGAGCCGGAGCGAAGCAGCGCTCGTATCGTCTTTGAACTGGCACGGCAGCACACCCATGCCCACCAGATTGCTGCGATGAATACGTTCGAAGCTCTGTGCGATCACGGCTTTCACGCCGAGCAAACGTGTTCCCTTCGCGGCCCAATCGCGCGAGCTTCCAGTGCCATACTCCTGACCAGCAATGATCACGAGCGGCACGCCTTCCGACTGGTAACGCATCGCGGCGTCGTAAATGCTCATGCGGTCTTCGCTCGCGTGGTGAATCGTAACGCCTCCTTCAACGCCCGGCACCATCTGGTTCTTGATGCGCACGTTCGCAAACGTGCCGCGCACCATTACTTCGTGATTACCGCGCCGCGCACCGTAGCTGTTGAAATCTTTGATGTCGACGCCCTGATCCTGCAAATACAGACCGGCGGGTGACGAAGGTTTAATCGCGCCGGCGGGACTGATGTGGTCCGTAGTAACTGAATCACCAAAGATCGCGAGCGGGCGGGCGCCTTTCACCTCAGACAAAGGTTGCAGATAGCTGTGGAAGTCCTCGAAGTAGGGAGGTTCGCGAATGTAAGTCGATGACGGTTCCCACTGGTAGACGTTGCCGGAACTGGACGGAATGTCGTTCCACATCGGATTTTGTTCGGCGAAGTTGCTGTAAAGCCGTTGATACGTTTCCGGATCGAACGCCGCGTGTATGACTGCGTTGACTTCGTCCATCGTGGGCCAAATGTCGCGCAGGTAAACGTCTTCGCCTTCGCTGCCCGTGCCAATCGGGTCCGTCGCCATATCGAGATCGATGCGCCCGGCGAGTGCGAAAGCAACCACCAGCGGCGGGCTCATCAGAAAATTCGCTTTGATCGCCTGGTGGACACGCGCTTCGAAGTTTCGATTCCCCGACAACACGGAAACGCCGACGACGTCCCGCTCGGAAAGGACCTGTTCGATGGCCGGATCGAGTGGACCGGAATTGCCGATGCACGTCGTGCAACCGTAGCCGACGAGATTGAAGCCAAGCTGGTTCAAATAAGGCTGCAAACCGGTGCGTTCGAGATAATCGGTCACGACGCGCGAACCGGGCGCAAGCGAGTTTTTCACTTTCGGACTGACGCTCAAGCCATGTTCGACAGCTTTCTTCGCGAGCAGTCCCGCAGCCAACATCACACTCGGATTTGAAGTGTTCGTACACGAAGTGATCGCGGCGATTAACACATCGCCGTGGCCCAGCAGCTCATCGCCTGCCGGAAACTCATCTTCGGGAATCTCCGGAACGATGTCCGGCGTCGGACGGTTGTTGACCATTTCCGTTTCCGTCCAGACGCTCGTCTCGTTCTCGCTGACGTGGTTTTCCACGGCTGACGGAACAGTTTCCGAACGTTGTTCGCCGCCGCCCGCAACATAGCGTTGCCGGTCCGCGCCGATCTTCACGTGGTAACGCGTCCACAGCTCGTCTTCGGTTTTGCCGTAGCCACCGTCACCAGCCGGCTTCAACATCAGCTCAGTGAACTGCTCTTTCAAGTTCTGCAGTTCGATCCGATCCTGCGGCCGCTTCGGCCCGGCAACACTCGGCGTGATCGATGCGAGATCCAGATCGTACACCACGCTGTAGTCACATTCGCCCTGCGCCGGCATGCCAAACATTCCCTGCGCTTTGTAGTATTGCCGCACTAGATCGACGTGCTCTTCGGATCGGCCGGTCGCGAGCAGGTACGTGCATGTTTCCTCATCAACCGGGAAGAAGCCCATCGTCGCACCGTACTCCGGCGCCATGTTCGCAATCGTCGCACGGTCCGTAACCGACAAACTCGCGGCGCCCTCACCGTGAAACTCGACAAACTTCCCGACGACCTTCGCCTTGCGCATCATCTCCGTTACGCGCAGCACCAGATCCGTAGCCGTGACGCCTTCGTTGAGACTACCGCTCAAGTGAACGCCAACAACGTCCGGCGTCAGGAAGTAAACCGGTTGGCCCAACATCGCGGCCTCGGCCTCGATGCCGCCGACGCCCCAACCGACAATACCGAGCCCGTTGATCATGGTCGTATGCGAGTCGGTGCCAACGAGCGTGTCAGGGAAATAAACATTCTTCTCCCAAACGTTCTTCGCGAGATACTCGAGGTTCACCTGGTGGCAGATGCCGATTCCCGGCGGAATCACTCGAAAACCGTCAAACGCCTGCGTGCCCCACTTGAGAAACTGATAACGCGAGCGATTGCGTTTGAACTCCATTTCCATGTTCTTTTCAAACGCCGCGCTCGTGCTCGAGAAGTCGACCTGCACCGAGTGGTCGATCACGAGATCGACGGGAACGAGCGGTTCGATGATGCCGCTGTTCTTTCCCAAACGCGCCACTGCCGAGCGCATGGCAGCCAAATCGACGAGCAGCGGAACGCCGGTAAAGTCCTGCAACAACACGCGCGCGACCACGAACGGAATCTCTTCGACGCGTTTGCCGTTTGCTTGCCAGTTCGCGAGCTCACGTACGTCATCTTCGGTGATCTTCTGGCCGTCGCAGTTGCGCAGCACTGATTCGAGTACGATGCGGATGCTGTGCGGCAGGCGCGAGATCGGACCAACGCCAGTTTTTTCAAGATGTGGCAGCGAATAAAAACGCCCGACAGGGCCAGCAGCGGAACTGAAAGTTTGCAGCGAATCAAAAGGACATTCTGGCATGGTGATGCTCAAACACTTTCTTCGAGAAGAGATATTTTTGTTTGTTGTGATTCAAGTTTGAGTTTAACGTTTTTTCGCCCAAACTCGCAAAGACCGCGCAAAGACAGCGTACACCTCGGCCCCTTTGCGCGTTTGCGGGAAACTCACTATAGTTGCAACAACTTCCCCCCGAACAATTTGCGAACGAGCGAGGAGACCGCATGGCGAAAAAGGGTGAAGACCGATATTTGGCAAACGATCCAAACTATGTTCCCGATCCGGAGATCGAGGAGTTTATGGAGCAGGAAATTCATCGCGCTCCGAAGGATCCCGACCTGTTAGCACAACGGCTGCGCAACAACACGGCCGCTTCGCCGCGCGATGCCGGCGGTGATCTCGATGCCGATTGGGAAGACGTGAACGATAGTGGCTCCGAAACAGTCGCCGGCGACAATCCGACTCCCGATCAGTCGCTCGTGGAAGAGAATGCCAACGCACTCGGTGTGAGTTTCGAAGACAACGAGGAGCTCGAGTTTATCGACAAGATTGAAAAGCGCGACCGCGATCGGTTTGAGCTTGATGAGAATTCCAAAGCTTACGAGGACATGATCTAACGGGGGTCAAAAGAGCTTCCGGCTGTCCAGCATTATCGTCACCGGCCCGTCATTGACTAATTCGACCTGCATCATCTTGCGGAAACTGCCTGTCGCCACGCGCGCAACGAGTTTCCGGCTACTCTCGACAAAGTATTCGTAAAGCGGTTCCGCCACTTCCGGCGGAGCCGCATCACTCCACGACGGCCGCAAGCCGCGGCGCACGTCTCCATACAACGTAAACTGAGAAACAACCAGCAACCCGCCATCGATCTCCTTCAACGGCAGGTTCATCTTTCCTTCGCTGTCGTCGAAGATTCTCAGCGACACAATCTTCGACGCGAGATAATCGGCGTCTTGCTTCGTGTCGTCATGGGCCACACCAAGCAAAACGACGAGACCATTCCCGATCTCGCCAACAATCTCATCGTCAACCGTGACGCGTGCACGCGTCACACGCTGTACTACTGCTCGCATCGTTACCTGAACCGTCGCGTGAAGGTGTAGCGAATAACGCCGCTGATCTTTATCGGCTGGCCATCGAACATTGTCGGCGAAAAACGAGCTTTTCGTGCAGCCGCCACAGCCGCTTCGCTCAAAAATGGTGGTCCCTTGCACATGTCAGTCGCTTCGATGACGTTTCCGCTTTCGTCGATCTGAACTTTTACAACCACGAGCCCGGAGAGCCGGCGTTGCGACGCGGCGGCCGGGTACTCCGGCTGCGGCAATGAGAGCGCTCGGCCATTCAAGACCGTTACGGGCTCCGTGTCGGCTGTGTCTGAACCGGAAAACTGTTTTCTGATCGCGGTCAACTCTTTAAACAACTCCGGCTTGCGGTGGTCGTAACTCAAACAAACGAACCCGTCGCTGGCTCGTTCAAACTCCGGAGTCGTGGTGCCGGTGAGTTTTCCGTAAAGGTTCAGTGCTTTTTTGTAACTTTCCAGCGCGGGCTGGAGATCGCGTTCAAACCGGTAGAACTCGCCGAGCTTGAACCACGCTTCCGCGACCTGCTCATCATTAGCCCCGAGGGTCTTCTCACGCAATGCCAACGCGCGCTTGTATGCAGCCTCCGTCTCGCGCGGATTTCTGGCCACGTAATAAAGGACTGCCAACCGGTCGAGCGCAAACGCGAGATTCACGTCCTCTGGGCCAAACACTTCTTCCTGGATCTGTAGCAGTCGTTGAAATACTTCTCTCGCCGGCTTGTAATCTTTTTGGGCGATGTAGATCTCGCCAAGATTAGTTAGAGAGCTCGAGACACGCGGATCGGTGCGCGGCAACAGTTTGTCTCTGATCTCCAGAGCACGCTTCGCGAGCGGCAGTGCTTCATTGAACCTTCCCTCGTTGTAAAGCTTGACGGCGGATTCGTTCAGCTTGTCCGCTTCCTGAAGTTCGGGTGGCTCCTGTGACGAGTTGAAACTGTTGACGAGAAGCAGCGTGGAGAGGAATAGAAGACTGACTATCTTCATCTCTTTGGCGGGCGGCTTGGTCTAATCTCGATGCGGCTTGCCAGTGGGCGATCCGGATACTGAAGTAGATCCATCACGACGCGCGCGATGTCTTCGGGCTGTAGTTGCCAACTCTTCTCCGCGCTCGGTTCGTCGCCGCCAAATTCAGTGTTGACCGAACCCGGCATAATGTAACTCACCTTGATGCGGTCGTGACGCACTTCCTGCATCAACGCTTCACTAAAACCGTTCAGACCAAACTTCGACGCGTTGTAAGCAGCCATGTTTGGATGCGCGTTGGCGCCGGCGAGCGAAGAGATGTTGATGATGTAACCACCGCCGCGTTGCTTCATCAGCGGGATAGCTTCGTGGCAACAGTAGAAGACGCCGCAAAGGTTGGTTTCGATCACCGCGCGAAAATCGTCGCCGCTGGTTGATTCGACCGAAGCGAAGATGCCGATGCCCGCGTTGTTGATGAGAATGTCGAGACCGCCGAGCGCATGGAGTGTATTTGCGAAAAACGATTTGACCTGCGCTTCATCGCGCACGTCGCAAACAAAGCCAACGCAACGGCCACTGCCAAACTTATTCAACTCCGCCGCGGTCTGCTCGACTTCATCTTCACTACGCGCGCTAATGGAAACATTGACGCCGGCCGCGACGAGCGCACGTGCAATCGCCAGCCCGATGCCCTTCGTTCCGCCAGTCACGATTGCGGTGCGATTTGCGAGGTGCATATAAAGCCATCCACAGATTACGCAGAAACTCTCTGCGAAATCTGCGGAATCTGTGGATTAACCTTGTAGCTTCGCCCTCAACCGTTCGTTCACGATCTTCGGGTTTGCCTTCCCTTTCGAAGCCTTGATCACCTGGCCGACGAAGAAGCCGATCAACGCTTCTTTGCCTGCGCGATAATTCGCGACTTGATCGGGATTCGCGGCAATCACTTCGTCGATGAGCGCATCGATCTCTCCGGTGTCGCTCACTTGCACGAGTCCCTGTTCCTGAATAATCGCAAGCGCGCCCTTGCCGGTCTTGAACATCTCAACCAGCACGTCCTTCGCTTGCTTGCCGCTGATTTTTCCGTCGTCGATCAAGCGAATCAGCGCGCCCAACTCTTCCGGCGGCACGGGTGAATCCGCGGCGCTTCGTCCGGACGCTTCGAGTTCGCGCAGCAACTCCGAACGGATCCAGTTGGCCGCGGCGCGCGGGTTTCCCGATTCTTTCGCGGTTGCTTCGTAGTAATCCGCCAGCGAACGATCTGAGACGAGTTGCGAAGCGTCCGCGAAACTCAATCCGTAGTCTTCAGCAAATCGCTTGAGACGTTGCTCCGGCAACTCCGGCATCGCTTCACGCACGCCGTCAACGAACTCCTCGGTCACAATCAACGGCGGGAGATCCGGTTCGGGAAAATAGCGATAGTCGTGCGCTTCCTCTTTCGAACGCATCACGCGCGTTTCCAGCGCCCGATCGTCCCACAGCCGCGTCTCCTGCATGACGCGCCCGCCTGACTCCAGCAGCTTGATATGCCGCGCGACTTCAAACTCGATCGCGCGTTGCATGAACCGCACCGAGTTCAGATTCTTCAGTTCAACCTTCGTCCCAAACTTCTCCTCACCAACACGCCGTACGGAAACATTCGCTTCGCAACGAAGATTTCCCTTCTCCATGTCGGCATCAGAAGCCTCGACCCATTGCAGCGCGCGCCGGACGTGATTGACGTAGTCGTAAGCTTCCCACGACGAGCGAAAGTCAGGCTCGGTGACGATCTCCGCCAACGGCACTCCCGCGCGATTCAGATCGATGTAGGAATAACGATCGACGTCGGGCAAACCTTCGTGCACGTTCTTACCCGCGTCTTCTTCGAGGTGCAGACGAGTGATCCGGATCTTCTTCGGACGCCATTCGAGCGGATGGCCCGCGGCGTCGCGTTCGGCAGTCATGATCTCGAGTTCACCATCAGCCGAGAACGGTTGATCGAACTGCGAGATCTGGTAGCCCTTCGGCAGATCGGGATAGAAATAGTTTTTGCGTGCGAAGATCGATTGGTGATTGATACGCAGGCCGAGTGCGAGTGCGGCGCGCGCGCCGAGATCAACTACGCGCCGGTTCAGCACCGGCAGCGCGCCGGGCAGGCCCAGGCAGGTTGGACAAGTATTCGAATTTGGCTCGTCGCCAAAACGCGTGGCGCAACCGCAGAAGATCTTTGATTCAGTGCTCAGTTGCGCATGAATCTCAAGACCGATAATCGTTTCCCAAGTCATTTTCGATTTTCGATTTTCGATTGCCAATTTTCGGTTGGCGGAATGTCATTTTAGTATCCGGCAGTAAAACTGCTCAAATCGGCAATCGAAAATCGGCAATGGCTTCACGGACGAAGCCAGCCGGGATAGGCGCCGGCGCGGCGTGCCTCTTCTTCCAGGTCTCTCCAACGCACTGACAATGCGGCGCGCTGCATCTGAAGCTCGTTCAATTGCGTTCTTAAACTTAAACGTTCCTCATTGTAGTCGTAGGTATCAACCGGGCCAATCAATACATTCGTTTGCGGGAAACGAGGGTAGCGACGGTCCCTTCGGCGATTTCCCCGGCGGTTATTGGGAAACGGATCTCCAAAGACCGGATAATTCGGGAACGGATTAATCACAGTGGGATAACCGCCGTTGCCAAACGGCCCCGTGTCGTAGTTACCCAACGAGTAACTCACCGGCAACTCCGCCAAACGCTGGCTTACGACGGCAATCTGTGCGTCGTTTGTGGCGATCTCTGTGCGGAGTGCACTTGCACGACTGCGCCAGTAGGCCTCGCCGTCCTGTTGCTGATCGCGCTGGTTGCGCAGTTGCTCCTGCGTGCGTTGGGTTACTGCTGCCAGTTCGCGTTGACTTGCTTCTCGCGAAGGCAGTCCCAACTGTTGCCGGCGCTTCTCGTAAGCCCTTTCACTGGCGACACGCGTACGCCGGTACTCTTCGAGATCCGCGTTGGTGATCGAACGATTCGCGGTTTGACGTGTCGTTTGCCGCGGACGGCCCTGGGCCGGTGGCGCGGGCGCAGGCGTAACCGTATTCGTCTTCGACATAAACGAGCCGTACGCTTCGCCATTAGCGCGTTCCGTTGCCGGGATGTTGACCGTGCTCAACTGAACCGTCACCTGGATTCCCGAGCTCACTTCATACGTCAGGGTCGTGTTCGTCACCGTGAACGCATCAGGAATCTCAACGCGCCGTCCATCGCGCATCACGAGTGTGTACGCGTTTGCTGAAATTACGCCGCACGCCAAGAACAAAAGGACCGCCAGGACTCGACCTGCCGGCTTACCGCTGCGTCGAATCATCTTGCACCTCTTTTTGAGACCAGGTTGGGGCGACAGTATACCACTAGCTTCCCGCAAAGAACGATCCGGTGCGGGCAGACTACCACCGCGACACAAAGCCATAGAGTTGGACATAAATTGGGTAAACAATTAATGCAAAAAACTTTGCAAAACGGACCGGCCCTCTGATATACATGCGGCGCACAAACGAACCACCACGCAGGGTCGAAGGCGGTGCCCGGCTGAGCCGGCGCAATTGCCGCTCGGTTCTCAACTTTTGACATAGGACGGGTCACAAATGGCAAAGACGATTTGCAAGATTTTGGGAGTCGTTTTTTTGTTGGTGGGTGTGGCTGGCTTTGCGGCTCCGACACTGCTCGGCGCACATTTAACGCCGCCGCATAACGTTGTCCACATAGTTTCCGGCGTCATCGCTTTGTATTTTGGTTTTGCCGGAGCGTTGTCGGGAGCAAGAGTTTTCTGTCTTGTTTTTGGCGTGGTCTACCTGGCGCTCGGCATTCTGGGATTGGTCATGGGCACGCCGCCTGAGCGCATGTGGATGGTTGGCCCGCTTCATCTGGGAACGGTCGACCACGGTATTCACATCCTGCTCGGCGTTTTATTTCTGGCGGGTGGGTTGTTTACTAAAAAAACCTGAGTTCGCTTTCAGGTTGCAAGGACGGATTCTGTAAGTGACGCACTCGCGTCCGTGAACTCGCACACCTTGCAACCTGAGCCTTTTTAAAGCTCCGTTCTTCGTACTTTTCAGCCAAGCACCGGTGTGACACGCGGCACGTTAGTCACCGGATGCGCATCAACCAACACGGTTACGTTGAAAACTTCGCGCAGCAGTTCTGGTGTTAAGACTGCGCGTGGTGGTCCGGCGTCTACAACCTTCCCGCGCTTCATCAGCAAAATGTGATCGGCAAACTGCGCTGCGAGATTGATGTCGTGAGTGATCACCAGCGCCGCGGATTCACGCTGGTCGCAACGGTTTCTGACGAGCGTTAAGAGCGTCGCTTGATGTGACAGATCGAGGTTTGCGGTCGGTTCGTCGAGCAGCAGAAACGCGGCTTCGGTCGCCAAAGCTCTTGCGAGCACGGCGCGCTGCCGCTCGCCGCCGGAGAGTTCGTTCATCAAGCGGCCGCTGAGTTCGGAGAGTTCGGTTTCGTTCAGGACTGCTTCGGCAATACGCAGGTCGCGTTCTGTTTCCCAGCCCCAGCCCGCGTGACTGGCCCAGGCATAACGTCCACCGAGAACAAACTCGAGTACTGTAACGGGAAAACGGAGTTCAGCTTCCTGAGCTACAACCGCAATGCGCCGGCCGATGCTGCGGCGGCTGAATTTTTCGATTGGGTCGCCGTCGAGAAGCACCGTGCCTGACGCATGCCGCAATTGACCATTCATAGCTCGGAGCAGCGTCGACTTCCCGGCGCCGTTTGGTCCAATAATCGCGGTGACCTCGCCGGCTTTCAGCGTCAGCGACACATCCGCCACCGCCACCCGTTGGTCGTATTTAATTGTCAGGTTCCGCGCTTCCAGCATTTCAAAACAGAATCTATACGCGTTTTAAGAGATAGATAAATAGCGGCGCGCCGATGAGCGCGGTGATCGCTCCGACCGGAAGTTCGCGCGGGGCGATGACTGTGCGGGCGACGGTGTCTGCCACGATCACAAAGAGTGCGCCGCCGAGCGCTGCGGCTGGAATGGTGATCCGGTTGTCGCTGCCGAGTGAGAGTCGCACCAGGTGCGGCACCACCAAACCTACATAACCAACCGAGCCACTCGCCGCCACCGAACTGCCCACCAACAAACTCGCCACTACAAAAACCACGATCCGCACACGCCCAACTTCCACACCTAAATCGAATGCATCGCGTTCGCCCAGCATCAGCAAGTTCAACGACCGCGCATTCAGCGTCAATGCCACCGCGCCGAATACAGTCATTGCAATCGCCACCGGGAGCAAAGTTTTCGTCGTGCCTGACAGATCTCCGAGCAGCCAGAACGTGAACGACCTGATGCGCGTCGCATCCATCAACGTCGTGACAAACACAATCACCGACGAAAGAAACGTCGTCACGATCACTCCGGCGAGTATCAAACGCTCGGGCGTCGTACCAGCGCGGCCACGCGCCAGTTGATAAACCGCAAGCGTCGCTATCAGTGCGCCGCCAAATGCCAGCACGGGCCGGCTCCATTCGTTCGAGCCAAAGAACACGAGCGCGATCATCGTCCCGACCGCAGCGCCGTTTGACACACCAAGCAGGTAGGGCTCAGCCAACGGATTCCGCAGCAACGCCTGATAACTCGCCCCCGCAGTCGCGAGTGATCCACCGACTGCCGCAGCCAGCAAGATCCGCGGCAACCGGATCTGAAACAGAATGTCGTACTGGTCTCGGCCCAGCCCGCAATCATTCGTTCCCAACGAAGCAATCGCACAAAGCGACGCCCGCGCCGGCAACGACTCACTGCCAATCAACGACATGCCCACCACCGCCAACACCAGCGCGATCGCCAGTAACCCACAAGCGATCAACGTGCGCCGGAGAGTGACACGCGTGGTCATTTGAATGGTTCCTGATGCAGTGCACTGCTATTGCCACAAAGAAGCACAAAAGGCACAAACTTGATAACAAAATGCTTTTGTGCTTCTTGTGCCTTTTTGTGGCTCATTTGAAGGCTTCCGGATGGAGGGCTCGGGCCATTTCTTCGAGACCGTCAACCGCGCGTGGACCAGGACGCGCGAGGTGATCGTCATTGATCTTGTAGACGCGTCCGGCTTTCACCGCGGGAGAGTTGCGCAATGCTTCGGCCGCATTCGCGTTCGCGGCGCCCATCGAGCCGCCGGTCGGCAGGATGATCGCGTCCGGCCTGGCCGCCAGGGCGGATTCATTGCTGTACTTGGGCCAAGCCCCCAGAACGTCGCCGGTAACCGAAACCGCCCCCGCACGCCGCATCAGATCCGTTACGAAAGCATCGCGACCCGCCGTGTAAAGCGGCTCCGCCGACACTTGATAGAAGACGCGCACCGGTTGCGTTGTCTTTACCGCCTGCTCGACCGCGTTAGTTCGTTCGCGGAGTTTCTGCACCAACGCCTGCGCCTGCTGCTCGTGGCCCAACATCCGCCCGATCTGTTCGATTGATTTGAACACACCGTCGAGATCGTGAGGATCGGTGACGAACACGGCGATGTTCTGACTCTGCAGTTGTTGCGTGAACACTTCGAGTTGCGAAGCAGTCGAAACAAGCACCACCTGCGGCCGCAACGCAATGATCCGTTCCAAACTCGGATGCAGCGTATCGCCAACCTTCGCCACGTTCTTAGCCTCAGCGGGATAGTCGCAGTAACTCGTGTTTCCCACGACGCGGTCGCCGGCCCCGATGGCAAACACAATCTCCGTGAGATTAGGTGCGAGCGTGATGACGCGTTCGACACTAGCGGGCAACGTGACGTTTCGTCCCGCATCGTCAGTGAGTTGTTGCGTGGCTGAAGGACCTTGCGGATCTCGCGGCCGCGTACACGCGAGCGCCGTGGCAAGCAATATGAAAGCTAGAAACGTGTAGATTTGCAGTCGTCGAGGCAACGAGAGAGTCTACCACACACCATAATTCGCTGTTCATCTGTGGCTCAAAAGTAGAGTAAGATGCGTTCACGATGATCAAAACTGTCGAATGGACAAAAGACGGCGTACGCATGCTCGATCAGCGCCTATTGCCCGAGCAGGAAACTTATTTGATGTTGCGTTCTTACGACGAAGTCGCGGAAGCCATCAAGAAAATGGTGATTCGCGGCGCGCCCGCAATCGGGGTCTCCGCGGCAATGGGGATCGCACTCGGAGCGAGCCAGTCAGTCGGAACTTCGGTCGCCGATCTCGAGGACGACCTGCTCTACATCTGCGACGTGATGGCCAAGACCCGGCCAACTGCCATAAATCTCTTTTGGGCCATCGAGCGCATGCGCGCTACTTTCGAACGCGCCAAAACGACGACCACTAACGTCGAGGAAGTCAAAAAAGTACTCGTCGCCGAAGCACTCGCGATCTTCGACGAGGACATCACTGCGAACCGCGCTATCGGTAAGTTTGGTGGACCACTGCTTCCCGACGGCGCCACCGTGCTCACGCATTGCAACGCCGGCGCGCTGGCCACAGCCGGCGATTACGGCACCGCACTCGGCGTCATCCGCGGCGCTCGTGATGCCGGAAAGAAAATCGCCGTTATCGCAGACGAAACGCGCCCGTTTCTTCAAGGGCTGCGGCTCACCGCCTGGGAACTCGCCAAAGACGAGATCCCGGTCACGGTCATCACCGACAACATGGCCGGGCACGTGATGAAGAGTGGAAAAGTCGACGTGGTCGTCGTCGGCGCCGATCGCATTGCCGGAAACGGCGACACGGCGAACAAGATCGGCACGTACATGGTCGCGGTGCTGGCTCGCGAGCACAACATTCCGTTCTATGTTGCAGCGCCTTTGACGACACTCGATCTGAAGCTGAAGTCAGGCGAAGAGATTCCGATTGAAGAGCGCGACGCAAAGGAAGTCACGCACATCCGTGAGTATCAATTGGCGCCCGACGGAATCAACGTTCACAATCCGGCGTTCGACGTGACGCCGAATCATCTGATCACGGCGATCATCACGGACAAGGGCGTTGCCCGCCCGCCTTACGACGAAACACTGAAGCAACTTTTTGAAGAGACTGTTAGGGCTTGAGGGCGAAGCGGCTGGTCTTCCACCAGTGGATCGTTCGCTTTAGTCCTTCGCGCAGGTCGACTTTCGATTCGTAACTCAGAAGTTCGCGGGCCATTGTTATGTCTGCCAGACTGTGACGCACATCGCCGACGCGCGCCTCGAGATACTCGGCAGTCACATCCTGTTTGCCGGTCAAGTCTTTCAATTCTGCCAGCAATTCATTTAACGTTATGCGCGCGCCGTTCGCCACGTTGATGACTTTACCAACCGCGCCTGTGGAGCTCGCCGCACTCAGGTTTGCCGCGACCACGTTCTCGATGTACGTGAAATCACGCGACTGTTCACCGTCGCCGTAGATCACTGGACGTTCGTTCCCGAGCAAGCAGCTAATAAAACGCGAAACCACGCCGGAATATTGCGAACCCGGATCCTGCCGTGGTCCAAACACGTTGAAGTAACGCAGCGATACAGTTTCCAATCCATAAACGCGTGTGAACACCTGGCAGTAATACTCACCAACGAGTTTCGCCACCGCGTACGGCGACAACGGATCCGGAGCCATCTGCTCTGACTTGGGCAGCACCGGCTGATCGCCGTAAGCAGAACTCGAAGCAGCGTAGACTACACGCCGCACTTTCTGATCGCGGGCCGCAAGCAGCAACGAAAACGTACCATCAACTGACGCGATATGTGTTTGGGTAGGCTCAGCAACCGAGCGCGGGACTGAAGGAATCGCCGCTTCGTGAAAAACGAGCTCGGCGCCGTCGAGTGCTTTCTTTAATACGTTCTCATCGGCAACACTGCCTTCGATGAAATCTATATCGCCGCCGATCTCTTCGATGTTCTCGCGATGACCGGTCGAAAGATCATCAAGCACTCTGACGCGCGCGCCATTGGCGCTAAGCGCGGAAGCGATATGCGAACCAATAAAACCTGCTCCACCTGTGACAACAACAGTTCCCGTTAGTGACATCGTTTACCGGCCTACACCCACGTACTCAAAACCGAGCTCCCTCAGATCATCCGGATCGTAAATGTTGCGCAGGTCCGCGACTTTCGGCGTGGTCATCAGGTCGCGAATGCGCGACAGGTCGAGCGCGCGAAACTGGTTCCACTCCGTAACAAACACGAGTGCATCCGCACCGGTCACAGCCGCATATTCGTCGTCAGCGTACTCAATATCTGAAAGTACCTTTTTCGCCTCGTTCATCGCCACCGGATCGTACGCGCGCACTTTGGCGCCGTCCTGGATCATGCTTTGAATAATTCCGATTGCCGGAGCTTCGCGCATGTCGTCGGTCTCCGGTTTGAAAGCGAGCCCAAGCACCGCAACCGTCTTGCCTTTCAATTCGCCCACGAGCTTGCGAATCTTGGTGTACACGTGCTGGCCCTGACGTTGATTGACTTCGATCACGGCGTCGACGATCAACGAAGCGCATTCATACTGTTGCGCGACCGAAGCCAACGCGCGCGTGTCTTTCGGAAAACACGAGCCGCCAAACCCTGGTCCAGGATGCAGAAACTTGCTGCCGATCCGCTTGTCCATGCCGATCGCGCGCGCAACGTCATGTACGTCGCAACCGATCTTGTCGCAAAGATTCGCAATCTCGTTAATGAACGAGATTTTGGTCGCGAGAAAAGCGTTCGCGGCATACTTCGTTAACTCAGCGGCTTCCAAAGAAGTGATTACAAACGGCGCTTCGATCAGGTAAAGCGGGCGATATAGATCTCTCATGATCGCAACCGCCTCCTCGTCGCGACTGCCGATCACCACCCGGTCCGGACGCATGAAGTCGTTAATGGCCGCGCCTTCGCGCAGGAACTCCGGATTGGAAACCACACCAAACGTCGCCTTGGTCTTTTTTCTCTCGGTGATCAGTTTGCGAATGTATTCGCCGGTACCGATCGGCACTGTCGACTTCGTTACCACCACCTTGTAACCGTTCATGTAGTCTGCGATTGAGGATGCTGCTGCCTCAACAAAACTGAGATCCGGTGAACCATCTGGCTTTGGCGGTGTGCCTACGGCAAGAAAGATGACCAGCGCCTGTTCGACTGCCTGGCGCACATCAGTCGTGAAACGTAAACGTCCGGCTTGGGTGTTTTTTGCAACCAGGTGTTCGAGGCCTGGTTCGTAGATGGGCATCACGCCGTCGAGCAATCGCTCGATCTTTTCCTGGTCCACGTCGACGCAGGTAACGTCGACGCCAAACTCAGCGAAACAGGCTCCAGTGACAAGTCCTACATAACCACTACCGATTACAGCAATATGCATCTAGAGAACTTCCTAACAAAGAGAGGGATTCAGGGCTCTACAAAATCTTGCGGGCCACGCGCAGTAGTCGCGTGACCCGCAAGGTCATTTCAGGTGACCGCAGCGCTGGTAGCCCAGTGCCACAGTATTTTTACTGCTCAAGCCGGACGAAACTTGCGAAATCTACTTGGTCGGGCTGACTACGGTAACGTCGCCGCCGAAGTTCAGATCGTTGTTGTGGAATGCAGCGTAAAGCACACCTGCCACAGCGCCACCGACAGCCAGCAGCAACACGGCCAACGCGCCACCGCTCATGTCGTCGTCATCATCATCGGTCTGCGGATTCGGAACACCCGCGGTTGCGCTCTCGCCAGCGGCGATATGCTTTGTAGTGTTGCCACTGCGGAACTCGGCAACGCCCGACTGAGTCGCAACTGACGTACGGCCACGGAACGCGCTCACCGAAAAGCTGGTAGCTTGAGTACCGTCGACCAGAACCGTGCCATCTTTAGTGGTCAGGTTAACTGTTGTGCCGGCCAGCGTGGATACCTGGGCACTGCCGGTTTCGAGCATCGCTGTGATGCTGTTGTCCGAAAAGCTAAGGCGAAGATTGCTGTTCGGAGCGAGTTCAACACGTCCGACTTTGCTAATGTTCACCGATGCGCTGCTTTGAGCCGCGGTGCTGATCGTGGAATCAGTAAACACCGTGCCGCCAGAAATTACTTTTTGGCCGTTCACCGTAACTTGTCCTGAGACGGACAGCTCGCCTGACGCCTTGGCGCCCGGAGCGGCCAACACCACCATTGAGTAAGCACTCAAAACGGCAACCGCCACAGCAGTCGCGAGGGACTTGCGGCTCCAAGTTTTGCTAATCATCAACTTTCCTCCCGTAATGTGTAACACAAAGGTCTTTATTGCGTACCGCGACGGCCTAACAGTCGTGGGAAACTATAGTCTGTGGTTGCACAAACCTTGCAAAGCTCTTAATTGCCAGAAATTACGCGTCGAAAGCTACAACGCTTGGGATTTATTACACTAATAAAAGCCCTGTGTCAACAATCATTTGCACTGAGTTTGCCACAAAACTGTGTCAACGCCGGGGGTACGTTTTGCGGTCCAAAGTCTACCACAGGTCACTGGACCATGTCGTAAAGTTTTTTCTCAGTTTTAACGCTGATTCTTCTCGGGCCGTCCGCCCTCAGTCTTAGTCGAGAGCGCCTTTTCGGCCTGTTCGGCCTGTTCGTAGGGATCGAGCCGCGCAAATAGATAAAACACCTCACCTGACCGTACCACGCCCAGGAATCTGAACGTGTTCCGAACTATTTCACCCGGCTTCAAACTCGACGGCGCCGGGGGTTGTGGTCCAAAAAGCAGGCCCAATTCCCCTGCGGAGACCGCTTCCAGCTCCGGCAGGTAATCATTGTGAGTCTCGCGGGCGAGGCGGATCGCCATCTGACGCAGTGCTTTTATACGGTTGGAATTGTGACGGTAATAGGTCGGACTGACCTCGCGGCGGCTGACCCGGTCGTCCACCACCTCCTGCTCGTTTCTGAGGTAGCCGAGGTAGGCACGAACCACCGGACCAAATTCTTCTTCAGAACGCTGGCCAGTCTGGTTAAATGCCTGGTTGGCTCGAGCGGCCGACGGCGAACACACGAGTAGCAGCAATATCAGAGCGACGATTAGCAGAGTGGGCAAGAGAGCGGGTAATCTTCCCTTGAGAGTAACCATGATTTGCCGCCTGGCTCAAGAGTTATCCTATTTTGATTATTGACCGCGGATTATAGCAGCGTTTCCGTTGACTAAATTGCGCGCGTCTTTCGGCAATGTTACATTGATCTTCGTTTTCCGTTAAGCGCGATGTCTGCGTCAGATCCTCAAGCTCCTTCGAACAAACCGAACGTCGCTCTCGGTGTCTCCGGTGGCATCGCGGCCTATAAGGCCATCGAGGTCCTGCGCGGATTGCAGCGAGCGGGTTGTAACGTTCGCGTCGCGATGACGAAGCGCGCTTGTGAGTTTGTACAACCGCTGACTTTTCGCGCTCTTTCGGGATCGCACGTCATTGTTGACGACTATGCGCCGGACAATCCGGATCCGATTGCGCACATCACGTTTTCACAAACCGTCGATCTACTCGTCGTCGCGCCGGCCACGGCCAACATCATCGCGAAATTCGCGAATGGCGTGGCTGATGACTTTCTCACGTCAACCTATCTCGCCTGCACCGCGCCAGTGCTGATCGCACCGGCGATGAACACGACGATGCTGCTGCACCCGGCGACGCAACGTAATCTTGAACGCTTGCGTGCCGATGGAGTTCACGTCGTGGAGCCGGATGCTGGTGAGATGGCGTGCGGGACGATTGGTCCCGGACGTTTGAGTGAGCCGGAGCAGATTGTCGCGGCGGCGCTGGAGATTTTAAGAGCGGCGCAGAAAAAAGATCTTGTTGGAGAACGTTTTCTGATCACGGTTGGCGCCACGCGCGAAGAGATCGATCCGGTGCGGTTTATCTCGAATCGTTCGTCGGGAAGAATGGGTTTCGCGCTTGCCGAAGCGGCGTTGAAACGCGGCGGCGATGTAACCGTGGTGACCGGAATCACCACCGTTGATCCACCTGCTGGCGCAAGGATCGTCCGGGCTTTGTCGGCCGAAGAGATGGACCAGGCAGTGGCGCGTGAGAGTAAGCAGGCTTCGGTATTTATCGGCGCGGCCGCGATTGCTGATTACCGTCCATCGACTCGCGCCGAGCAGAAGATAAAAAAGACTGAAGACTCTGTAACGCTCATGCTCGAACGCACACCTGATGTTTTGGCAAACGTGGCGGCTTCACGCACGAACGGAATGCTGGTGATCGGCTTTGCTGCTGAAACAGAAAACGTGATCGCCAACGCGCGGAAGAAACTGCGCAGTAAAAATCTCGACGCGATCGTGGCTAACGACGTGACACGCAGCGACTCCGGTTTTGATTCGAGGACTAACGCGATTACGATAATCACCGCCCGGAACGACGATCCGCTCGAACTGCCCACGCTTTCAAAGAGCGAAGCAGCAAACCGGATTCTCGATGTTATCGTTAGTCTTCGATCATGAAACCAACTTCGGAAATCATCGAACAAACAAAGAAACAACTCGAGCACCTGCGCCTCCTCGGTGTGGAAGGCGTCCGTTTAGATGCGGCGCCGGTTGTCGAACCAAAACAGCAACAGGGATCTTCTTTGTTTGAAGATCTTGCACCCGCTCCGAAGAAATTAGAGCCCTCGACTGAAACGTTCGAACAGATTCATGCGGAAATCGGCAACTGCACTCGCTGCCCGCTGCATCTCGAACGCACGCACGTGGTCCATACCGAAGGTAATCGCAAAGCGCGATTGATGTTTGTCGGCGAGGCGCCGGGCGCGGATGAAGACGCGCAGGCACGGCCGTTTGTCGGCCGCGCCGGACAGTTGCTCACGAAGATCATCGAAGCGATTGGGATGAAGCGTGAAGAGGTGTTGATTGGTAACGTTAATCGCTGCCGCCCGCCCGGCAATCGCGCGCCAATGCCCGACGAGGCCGCCACGTGCAAGCCGTATCTCGAACGCGAGATCGCGGTGGCGCAACCTGAAATCATCGTCGTGCTCGGCAACACGGCGATGAAGAATTTGCTGGACACGCGCGAAGGCATCACTCGCGCACGCGGCCGTTTTCATGATTACAAAGGCATCAAAGTGATGCCGACGTTTCATCCGGCTTACCTGCTGCGCGACCCCTCGAAGAAACGAGAGACATGGGAAGATTTGAAGAAGGTTCGGGACTATCTTGATGAGTCACAAAGAGGCACAAAAGACACAAAGAGCGACTGAGGAAAGCGAGCCGTCCTCTTCCACTCCGGTGTCTCTTGTGCCTCTAGTGCGTTTTTGTGGCCCACGCTTTGCCGAAGTCGCAGTGCCATTACACGTGGCCCAAACCTTCAGCTACAGCCTCACGCCTGAACAAAGCATTCACGCAAAACCCGGTGCGCGCATCCTCGTCCCCTTCGGGCGCAAAATTCGAACCGGTTATATCGTCGCGCTGCACGACGAACTTCCGGCGAACATCAAGCTCGACGAATCAGAGATCAAGGAAGCCGAGCGACTCGTTGATGAAGTTCCGGTTTGCACTCCTGAGATCTTACAACTCGCAAAGTGGGTCGCGGATTACTACGCGTCGCCGCTGGGTGAAGTAATTAAAGCGACGTTGCCGCCGGGCATAAACCCGCGCTCGCAAACTGCACGCAGGGCAGTCGTGAAGGCAAAGTTACGCAGGTTTGTGCGGCTTACAAGCGCCACCGCCGAAAAGGTCACAGAGAAACAGCAACAGGTTCTGTTAACGCTCCAGCAACGCGGACCATTGCCTCTCAAGGAGCTCAGCGCCGCAACAGTCTCTTCACTGGTAAAGAAGGGCTTGGTTGAGATCTTTGACGAGGCAGTACGACGTGATCCACTCGCAAACTCCGTTTCATTGCCGGTCGAAGACTTCACGTTGACCTCCGCGCAGAGTTCCGTACTCGAAAAGATCAAGGAACAGGTAGACACGGAAACCTACGGCGCTTTTCTTTTGCACGGCGTAACCGGCAGCGGCAAGACCGAGATCTACATTCGCGCGATGCGTGCGGCGCTGGAACGTGGCCGCTCTGCGATGATGCTCGTTCCGGAAATTGCGCTCACGCCTGTCTTCTCGCAACGGTTGCGCAGCCACTTCGGCGATCGCGTGGCCATCTTTCATTCGTCACTTCAGCGCGGCGAACGTTTTGACGAGTGGACGCGCGTCAGGAATGGCGAGGCCCGCGTCGTGATCGGCACGCGTTCAGCAGTCTTCGCGCCGGTGCAAAACCTCGGCCTGATCGTGGTCGACGAGGAACACGAATCGACCTATCGCCAGCAGGAGTCGCCTTACTACAACGCTCGCGACACCGCGATCGTGCGCGCGCAAAAGGAGTCGGCAACGGTCGTGCTCGGCTCTGCCACGCCGTCGCTCGAATCGTTTCACAACGCGCGCGCCGGAAAATATCGCTTACTGACGTTGCCGGAACGAATCGGGGCGCGGCCGATGGCCACCGCCCGTATCGTCGACATGCGCAACGTCTTCATGCGTCACGGTAAGCCCAAAATCTTTTCCGACGAACTGCTCGAAGCAATTCAGCAAACCCATCAACGCCGCGAACAATCAATCATCCTGCTGAATCGCCGTGGCTATTCGAGTTTTATTCTCTGCCGCTCGTGTGGTGAAACGATCCAATGTCCAAACTGCGACGTGACGCTCACTTACCATCGCTCTGAACGTGTAATCATCTGTCACTACTGCAATCACCGCAAAGCTGTGCCCAAGGTTTGCCCGTCGTGCGGAAAGAAATACATCTACTACGTCGGCGAAGGCACCGAGCAGCTCGAAGAGATGTTGACGCAACTCTTCCCTGCTCTTCGTGTCGCGCGCATCGATCGTGATACAACCGCGCGGCGCAGCGTCTTCGAGCAATCATTGTCGGATTTCAGCGCGGGAAAGATCGATACGCTGGTCGGGACGCAGATGCTGGCGAAGGGCCACGACTTTCCGAATGTCACCCTCGTCGGCGTTGTTTCGGTTGACGCGGGTTTGGCGTTACCGGATTTTCGTTCGGCGGAAAGAACGTTTCAGTTGATAACCCAAGTGGCCGGACGCGCCGGACGCGGCGATCGGCCCGGCAAAGTTTTGATTCAAACCTATCATCCGTACCACTACGCGTTGCGCCACGCGTGCGCGCAGGATTACGAAGGTTTCTACAACGAAGAGATTCAATACCGGCGAAACCATTCATATCCGCCTTTTGTCGCGTTGGGCAGCGTGCTGGTCCATGGTCCGGACCTCACCCGCGTGCGCAACGACAGTCTCGAGATCCGCAAACAACTCGACGCTGCGAATGAAGGACGAAAGTGCCGCATCCTCGGCCCGGCGCCCGCGCCACTCTCACGGCTCAAAGGCGAGCACCGTTTCCAACTCCTCCTCAAATCACGCAGCCGCCGTAACTTGCGCGAAGTGGCCGACGCGGCGCTCAAAGCCTCAGCAGAAAACGGTATGAACCTGCGCTCCGTCAATCTGGAAGTTGACCCCGTCTCGATCATGTAAGGTTTCTTTATCCACAGATTACACAGATTGTTAGGAGAATCTGTGTAATCTGTGGATGGTCTGCTGTAAACTCAACCCTAAATGAAACTTTCAGAACTTGCGCAACTGACCGGAGCCCGCGTTGACGGACCGGACGACATCGAAATCACCGGCGCTGCGGGACTCGACGAGGCAAGCGACGGACACGTCACGTTTCTCGCGAATCCACGTTACACGCCACGCGTGAACACCACGAACGCTTCGGCGATTTATCTCAGCGAAGAGGCACTGACGGATCGCAGCATCGCGATCCTGCGCGTGAAAGATCCTTATCTCGCCTACACGCGCGCGCTGCGCATCTTTCATCCCGAACCGAAGCTAGCTGCGCACATTCATCCTTCAGCGGTAATCGATCCATCCGCGCGCGTCGCCACTAACGTGACGATCGGCGCCTGCGCCGTGATCGGACGCAACGTCGAGATCGCGGAAGGCGTTTGCATTCATCCGAACGTCACGATCTACGAAGACGTGGTCGTAGGCAAAGATTCAACGATTCACTCCGGCACGGCGGTTCGCGAGCGAACCGTGATCGGCGAGCGCGTCGTGATTCACAACAACTCCGTGATCGGTTGCGACGGTTTTGGTTACGCAAAAGATGAGCAGAAGCGCTGGTTAAAGATTCCGCAGACCGGAAGAGTCGTGATTGAAGACGACGTGGAGATCGGCGCGGGCACGACGATCGATCGTGCGTCGGTCGGTGAAAGCCGCATCGGGCGCGGCACAAAGCTCGACAACCTCGTGCAGATCGGTCACTCGTGTACCGTTGGGGAGGATTCGTTGCTCTGTGCGCAGGTCGGACTAGCGGGAAGTTCGCACATTGGGAATCGAGTGATTCTTGCAGGACAGGCAGGAGTCGCCGGTCATTTAACGATTGGCGATGACGTCGTGTTAACCGCGAAGAGCGCGACGAGTCACGACATCCCGGCCGGGAAAATTATTTCGGGCATTCCGGCGTTTGATAACAAAGACTGGCTGAGATCTACAGCAGCGTTTCGCCGGCTTGGAGAGATACAGCGTACCGTTCGCGACCTGCAACGCCGAATGCAATCCACAGATTACACAGAGAAAACCGAGGAAAGGTAAGTCTTAACTGTTTAGTACGAAATCTGCGTAATCTGTGGATGGCCTTACGTGATAGCGCCGCCGTCCACGATCACGACCTCACCGTTCATAAAACTGTTCCGCTCGCTCACCATGAACGCCGCATATTCGGCCAGCTCTTCGGGGCGGCCGAGACGGCCGGCTGAAGTCCAGAAGTCGTGCATCTGTAACAGCCGATCCGGCAGCGCCTGAGCCAAATCCGTATCAAAGATTCCCGCCGCAATCGCGTTGACGCGCACACCGAAGGTCCCAGCTTCACGCGATAGGCATTTGGTGAAACCGATCATCGCGGCTTTCGAAGTTGCGTAGTGAACCGCGGTCGGCAGCGCGCGCATCGCACCGATTGAGGTGATGTTGAGGATGGTTCCCTTTCGCTGGCGAATCATCTGCTTGTAGACCGGCTTGGTGACGGCGAAGAGACTATCGACGTTGGTGTGAATAACTTCGTCCCACGCGCGGTCCGTGGTGGTGGCGAAGTTATCGCCGCGGTTGATGGCCGCGTTGTTCACGAGGATGTCGATGCCGCCCCACTTCTCGACCAGTTCGCGCGTGAGTTTCTTCATTCCCACGCGGTCCACGACCGAGATCTTCGCGTTAAAAGCGCGGCGTCCGTAAGCCTCGATCTTGCTGCTCATCTCGGCGGCCAGGTCGTCACGCGAATTGTAACTGAAGGCCACATCCGCCCCTTCACGGGCAAAAATGTCGCAGATGGCCGCACCTATTCCACGCGTTCCACCGGTGACGAACGCGCGTTTTCCCTCAAGCAAAAGGCTCACTTAGCTATTTTTCTCCTGAATTAAGAACCGGGGCCAGTTAGTATGACGGCAGATTAAAGCCTGAAAAGTGCGGGTCCGTCAATTCGAGCCAGCAGCGCGGACAGTGAATGCTGCACGAAATCGGTGCGAATTTCGCTGTAGTAGAGCCCCTGGCGGAGGCCGCCGATCGCGAAGTCGGGGTTAGGAAGAATGGATCGATCTCGGTCCTGGATAATCAAACGATCGAGAAACGAAACGCCGTTGGCAAACGCTCGGCGATAAGTGTCGTCGCGAGCTTCGTCTGAGATACCTGCGGTTACAGACAGTGCTGCCGCGAGGCCTTCGAGATAAACCGCGGTAGTGTAACCAGGCGTCTCTGATTGGTGGTCGTTGATAAAGGCGCCCGACTTGTCCTGCTGGTAACCCAAAAGCCAATCCGCGACTTCGAAAACAAAATCAGCAAAAGACTGTTCCCGCGTGACTTCCCACCACTTGCTAAAAGCCTGAAGCATCCACGTGACTTGTCCGAAGTGACGCAGATAACGAAAACGGTGGCGGTAGTAACGGAAGCTGTGGTCGAGTCGTTCGCGATCGATCTCGGTGACGTTCTGTTCACTAGCTGCTGCAACGGCGAGCAGAACCTGTCCGGGGAAATAGTCTTGAAATCCTTCGGGGCGGGGATCGGAACCGTAATGCGTCCGGATACGTCCGTGCGGAAGTTCGATGCAATTCCACAATTTGGCTGCGAGATCTTTTATCGACGATCGGCGCGGATCGTCCGCGGGCAATTCGCAGAGTGCCAACAGCAGAAATGAATCCTCCGCGACAGTTTCGCTTTCAAACTGCTTGAGAGAATCGATTACCGCGCCGGCTGCTTCTCGTAGATCATCCCCGCCTAAAATCCTGTGAGCACGCGCGAGCACCCACGCGCCATACGCCTGTCTCGGCAGATCGACACTTTCGAAAAGCCGGTTGTGAAATGGTTGGTAACGCGAGAAGAACGATCCATCTTCCCGCAAGTGCTTCAGTAGATAACGCCGGTGCAATGCAATGTGATGCGCGATCAGATCGTCCGGCGACAGCTCAACGTCCCGCAAAGGAAAGCCACCTCGTGTGGGCCATGCGCCATTGCTGTCCGCCAGCCACGTTGTGCAATCCAACCGGCACCAGTTATACGGCGGCTCACTCAGTTTGGCTTTTTCAAGCACCGATTTCGCGAAACTCACTGGATCGAGATTCCACGTGGAAGCAACAAACGGCAGTAGCAATCCGACTTGATCGTTTTGAAATGCCATCAGCGTCTGTTCGCCGTGACGATAGTAATTGACGATCTCTTCGGGTGTGGCCTGTCCGATCACGAGCGCATCGAAAAGCAGCGAAACACTCACGGCCACATTATCCGGATCGGTCGGCGTGGTTTCATTGAATCGCGAATCGCGAACCGCGGCCTCCGCCATTCGTTTCAGATCCTGATCCAGTTCGCGAACTTTCGTGCCCATGCAGCCGCGCAACTGCCCGTCGATGTAAACCGTCACGTAGCATGAATCGACATTCTTCGGCAGCAGATCGGCAGCCACAGGCGCTGTTTTTTCCGAAACGTCGAACAACTGCGCCAACACAAGATCTCGCGTACGTTCCGCAACGTGGCCGCAAATCTTTGGGTCTTTGTGCCAGGGGACTTTCTCACCGATTGGAACGCCACTCGGTTGCCACACCGCCTCCGGCTCGATTGCTTTCACCACCTCGTGCCGAAAAAGTTCGTACGGCTCAAACGAAACGAGTTTCGCATTCTTGATCCGCGCGTGTTGGAACTGGTGCCATTCGTTCCTGATGCCCGGCATACGCGGCAACGCGCCCCCCATTTTTTCGCGCCGCTCCAAACTACGCACGACGATGCCATAGCGATCGTTATCGAGCTGACCCGGATTACAGCAGTCCAACGCACTGAAGAACGTAATCGCAATCGCGCTCTGCTCGACGATCTTCTGCCCTTCTTCACCTTTCGCCAGTTGCGCCGCCGTGCTCAGCGAACCCATCACGACGTCTTCCGCCGCAGTGCCGGGTGTTTCATGTGGAAAATGCCAGAACCCGCCACGAGCAAAGCGTTGATGAAGGTTCTCGCGCGAACGAAGACTCACCCAAACGCCACCGGATGAATCGTAGTCCTGGTCCAACGTTAACGGCGCGCGAAGCAAGCGGCCCGACGACAAGTATTCCGAAATCACAACGCGCGCGAGTTGCGCGGGATGCAGACGTTCAGGCGCCTGTTCCGTGTGCCATTCAAACTTCGGAAACCACTTCGACGGATTCGCGAGCGGCTGCTCTTCATCAGGCATCGCGGAGATGAAGTCGTCCCAGATGTCGTAGACCGCTTCCATGTGATAGCCGCGCTCCTGCATCCGCGCATAACCGCCGTACCAGCCAAAACGCACGAGGCAGATGCCGCCCTCAACACGCAGCCCGGCTTCTTCCAACCGCGTGGTAGCCTCTTCCATCGAGATTCCCGAGCTCACTGAATCGTCGATCAGCACAACCGGTTCATTCGGATCGATCACGCCTTCGATCAGCTTGAGCGATCCGTGTGGCTTGCGTTCTTTTCTGACGAGCAGACCGCGGTATCTGTCGTCCTGAAGAATGCACGATTGAAGAATCGGAACGGCGGTCAGGCCGTAGGTCGCCAGTTGGCACCCATCAAACCGTTTCAGCAGTTGCAACAGACACTTACCCGCCAGTTCGGCGCCACGTGCAGAGAGCGTGACAGCCAACGAATCGAGCATCCAGCGACCTGAAGAACCATCGCGCGAGAGTATTGGTTGTGTGGGCGAACGATGGAGAATGCCGCGGTCGCGCAGCATGTCGAGCAGTGCGGTGCGTTCTGAGTGAAAAGACTCAGGAAGCGAAGCGAGCGTGGCGGAAAGCGATTCGCGCAACATCGGATACGAACTCTGTGCCTTTGTGTCTCGGTGGTTTATCTACCACAGAGATACAGAGACACAGAGGCAACTAAATGTAAGCATTCTCAGGGAGCGCAAGACTGAGATAGCGATTGTCCAGGTGGACCATGAAATTTCGCTCGACAAACTCTCCAATCGCTTCGTCAACCCACGGATCGCCATCAAAGTGCGCCGCAATCTCTTTCGCGCTGCGCGCATCGGCGCAGTATTCGTAAAGCTGTGCGTAACGATCGGAATAGTTTGTGACGGAGTTTGAACCGTTGCGGCCGTCCTCGATCAAGATCGTGCCCCACGCCTTTCGATAACGAAGGTAAGGCTTCGGACGCTGGCGCCAGCGATACTGCCAAACGCCAACCGCGTGAAAGATCTCTTCGTATTCATCGTCCTTCAGCGTGTTGCCCATTTCGTGTTCGAAGTAGTACGAAACACGATTGAGATCGAAGCGATCTTTGGGATACAGGTAGTCGTAACAAGCCGATGGGACCAAACGGCTGACCGACTGCGATTCCGGCTCGGTGTACATCGGCGAACCACGATCGGCGCGTGCTTTCGCGATGGCCCACGGCGCCTGGAAGTGATGAATTTTGGCGATTACGTCACACTGCGCGCGGTAATCTTCCAGCGTTTCACCCGGAAAGCGCAGCAGAATGTTGTAGAGATTATTGATGCCGTAGTACGTGGACCACTTGATCAGCTCCAGGTTGCGCATGCCGGTCGTGTGTTTGCGCATGAGCTTGAGAATGTGAGTCGAAAGACTTTCAACGCCCGGCTGAATCGAAAACAGTCCACCCTGACGCATCAACTTGAGTTGCGCGCGCGACAGGCTGGGCCGCACTTCATAGTGAAGGCGAAGATCGCTATTGGCATCAGCCAATTGCGTGAATAGTTTATTGATGTACTCGGGCTCGATGATGTTATCGATGGCGTTGAAGTCGAGTATGCCGTAGCGTTGCGAGAGCTGATCGAGTTGTGCGATTACGTTATCGACGCTCTTCGATCTGAATTCCATGCCCGAGCGATTTAAGCCGCAGAACGTGCAGTGATTCTTCACGCCCCACCAACAACCGCGCGCAGTTTCGATTGGCAGCAACACTTCCTGTGCGCTGTTGTGGCGTCCGTAACCGCCTTCCTTGCGCGCGTAGAAATACTCATCGAAATCAGGCACCGGAGTTTTGTTCATGTCGCTCAGGTTCGGCGCGCGTCCGGCATATTTAATCTGGCCGTTTTCGCGCCACATGACGCCCGGCATGCCGGCGAGCGAGTCTCTGTTGGACAAACGGCGAATCGTCTTCGGCAGTGTTTCGTCGGCATCGCCGCAATGAATGAAATCGACCTGCGGACAGCCCTTCATGATCTCTTCAGCAATGTCGTCTTCAAACGTGGCGCCACCCATGATGATCGGAGTCTCGGGATAGCGTTCCTTCAACGCGCGCGCCAACGCAATGCTGGCGAGAGTTTGCTGAAACACTACCGAGAAACCGATCACGCCGAAACGGCTCCAGTCGACGCTGTTAACACAAAAATCGATAAACGCCGGGGCCTTGTTTTCCCGAATGTCGGACAAGTCAGCCATCGTGCATTCCGCGTGTTTGCAGATCGACTCGAGATTGCTGCGGTAAGCCTCGAAGTAATCATCGTTGTTGGCAAAGTCGCCAAAAGCAGCCTTGGTCCAGATCCACTCGCCGACCATGCACGGATAGACATCCGAAATCGCTTCGGTAATGCGCCAACCGACGTATGTTCCGAAGTACATGAACATCGAGAAGGTTTGAACGGGAATGCCTTCACGCTCCAGCGTGGGCTTCAGCAGCGCGAGCTGAAAAGAAGGAAACCGCGCTGAGAGCGTGGGCATGCTGATGAGAGCAACTGGTTTAATTGACTCTGCGCTCATAGACAATTACCTCGGCCAGATTTTGATCTGGTCCTGGTCAAAACTCCCGAACTTGCCACAGACGGACACAGACAGACACGGACGGAATAACAAAAACGAAGAAAAGCGTACCAAGCCAGAAATAACTCTGTCCGTGTACGTCCGTGTTTGTCTGTGGCCACTTCGAGCTCGAAACCGGGCGTTAGCGCTTTGGAGAATCTGGCGCGATTTCCGGAATGGGCCGTGGTGCTTTTTCGGGGGCCACTTCGGGGATCGGTCTCTTCTCTGGAGCTATTTCCGGAATGGGCCGCGGCACTTTGTCCGGCGCTATTTCCGGCCGTATTTCAGACTTAATTTCGGGTGCGATTTCCGGATGAATTTCCGGGGCGATCTCCGGGTGAATCTCGGGCTTAATTTCGGGCGCGATCTCGGGTTGGATTTCGGGCCGAATCTCCGGTCTTATTTCCGGGGCGACTTCAGGCTGGATTTCTGGCCTGATTTCAGGCGCGATCTCCGGCTGAATTTCAGGATAGCTTTTCTTGTATTCGTCATTCATGGATTTTCTCCCAAGGAACGTGAGCGTTCGGAGGTTAAGTGAGACCAACAACGGCGGGGGTAGGACGTTGCGGCAGAAGATTTCGAGCTACGAGGGACGGGCGCAGCGTAATGCGATCTCACGCTCGTGTCAACAAAAATAATGGTCCTATCTGAACCAACTGATAATCGTGAAACGATTGCCGCTAGTAACCGGCAAAACTTCGTGATAAGTGTCGGCCCGAAAAGCCACGAGCAGGCCCACTTCGCCCAGTAGAGGGAAAGATTCGGCAGCGGGGTCTTTGGTGTCGTAAAAGCTGAGCGCGCCACCGGAGTAGCAGTTTTCTTTCGGCTCGGCGGCATAATCGTTTAGGAATGCAATGAGTGAGACTCGGCGGATTCTTAAGTGATCGAATTCCAGAGTGTCGGTGTTTCCGTCCTGATGACGCACGAAGAAATCGCCCGGTTGATAGCGCAGAAACTGTGGCGGTTCGCAATCGGTCAACGAAAACCCGAAATGGGCCTCGAGGGCCGATTTCTGTGCAAACATAAGGTTCTGGACCTGCGTGGTGGTCTCTTCGGCAGGATGCGAGCTCGTGGTCTTGCGAACGTCCTCGTGAATCACACCCTCGGAGCCTGCAATATAGACCGGCGCCTGCGTAATCGGAGCCGAACACATCTCCCCGATGAGATCCTGGCACGTTTTCGCATCCAGAAAGTTTCTCAGTAGAAACAAGTTGAAATGTGAGGCAGACAGCTCAGGCATCTCACTCCCCTAACCAGTTTTGAAGACGATTCTATCCTCGAACACACAACAATCAAGTCCGGTGTTGAGCAAACACTCGATCGCGTGGGTGGGGGTTTCCACGATTGGCTGGCCCATGCGGTTGAACGAAGTGTTGAGAACCATGGGAACACTGGTGCGTTCGTAAAACCGCTTGACCAACTCATAAAACCTGCCGTTTGCCGTAGGCGTTAACGTTTGCAACCGGCCGGTGCCGTCGGCGTGCACGATCGCGGGCACTTCGTCTTTTCTTTGCGGATTCACTTCGCAAACACGCAGCATGAATGGGCTCTCGGGTGTCGTACCATTGAATTCAAACCAGTTTGGCGCTTCCGCGAGAGTCACAGCCGGCGCAAAAGGACGAAACCCCTCGCGCATTTTCACGCGCCGGTTGAGTGTTTCCTTGCCGTCGGGTCGGCGCGGATCGCAGAGGATGCTGCGTTGACCCAGAGCGCGTGGGCCGAGCTCGGAGCCGCCATCAAACCAGCCGATGATTTTGCCGTCACACAACAAGTCAACTGCATCAGCAATAACATTCGTGCTTTCGACTGTTCTTACATTGCTCCTGTTGCTAAGCGCATTCGAAATATCTGCGGCTGAGTAAGTGTGGCCGAGCGCATCGTGAAGCAGGCGCCGCCGCGAATTGTGTCCAGTCAAATGCCAGAGTCCGTAATAGGCCGCGCCAATCGCAGCGCCACTATCCTCCGCCGCCGGAATGATGTAGACGTTTTCATAACCCGACTCACGAATAATCCGCTCGTTCGCCACGCTGTTCAAAGCCACTCCGCCGGCGTAACAGAGATTGTTGCTGTGGCAAAGCTCGCGAACATGTTGGACCAGGTACAGCAACGCAGTTTCCAGAGCCGCTTGCACTGACGCAGCGAGTGTTTCGTATTCCTGCGCGCTGTCGGGCCAACGGCGTTCGTGGCGAAAACGCAGCGGCACGTTATCCTTGTAACAAAAACGCCCGCCTTCGATTTCAAAAAAGTCGCTACTCGGAAACTCCGGCTTGCCATACGCCGCGAGGCCCATCACCTTTCCCGCTTCGGTCGATTCGCCAAAGATCTGTTCCGCGGCGGCGGAGAACATTCCTCCTAAACTGCCGAAAGTTGGCATTTCCGACTTGTAAGGCACGAACCACCCGCCACGATCGACCACGTGCTTCTCGAGTGGAATAACTTCAGTTCCGTTGCCGTAGTAAAGCGAGATCGTTTCCCACGCATCGATCGGTTGACCGTTGAGAATACTCTTCTCCGCGGCAGTTAAATCCGTGACGGGCGAGCCTGCGCCGTCGACAATAAGAATCGCCGACTCCGCGAAACCGGACGTCGCAAACACACTGAACGCGTGGCCATAGTGATGAGGAATCGCGAGGTGTGGCGTGCCGTGCCCTCGAACATTCAAAAACGTGTCGCGGTAGATATCGTGCTTTTGGTCCTGCAAACGCCCCTGCACGCACAAAACCACGAGGTCCAGATCCGCGGGAGTAATACCCGCGTAGTTCAGGCAATACGGGGTGGCAAGGGATTGACCGCAGCCGTAAATACGATGCCGTTTGAATCGCGACAGACGCTCTTCCTGAATGGCGACGACGATTTCATCGCCGCGTAACAAACAGGCGGAACCATTGTGCGATGCGCTTATTCCGAGAATCCAGGGTTGTCGATCCGGTGAGGACACGGATTTTTACATATCAGGCAGAAGCGACTTCGCTTAGAACAGGTTTATCAGGTTGCGGAATGAGTGCAGCGATTTCTTCGACAATGTACTGAGTTGAGTTTGGCAACGCGAGATTTGCGGTCGCCGCGCGCATTCGCGAATAGTGAACTTCGTCTTCCATCATGCGGCGGACAACGTTTACGACGTCGCTCGCACGATTCAACATCACTCCGGCGCCACGCTGCGCGATCAACTTCGCGGTGCCTGCTTCCTGCGGCATCGGATCGGTGATCATGTCGGCGATGATCGGCACCCGGCAGGCAAGCGCTTCGAAGGTCGTCAATCCGCCGAGCTTAGAAATCATCACGTTTGCGGCGCTCATCAGTTGCTCGATCTCGTCTGAATAACCGATCACCTTGACCGGGAACGGCGCATCAGTCGCGATCGACTCAGCCACGGCGCGCAGGTCTTCGTTCTTTCCGGCGAGGAAGATCGCCTGCACGTCGAGCTCACCCTGGACGAGTTCGCGGAAGATCTGCGGAATGTTGCCGCCGCCGATCCAGCCCGCGTTGACGAAGACGGTGAACTTTTCCGGGTCCAATCCAAGCGCACGGCGCGCGGCCTGGGCCGCTTCCTCGCCCGGATAAGCAAACTTCGGATGGACCGGCATACCCGAGATCTTGATCCGTTCGGGCGACACGCCGTAATCAATCAACTGCTGCCGCGCTTCTTCACTCGCAACCAGGTAAAGCGTGACAGCGTCGCAGGCCCAACCCCTCCAAAATCCATAACATGGATCCGTTACTACCGAAACAAGCGGAACACGATCCGCAAGATTCAGTTCCTTGAGCACGCGGCCGAAGATGTGCTGCGTCAGCGGATGCACGCTGACGACGATGTGCGGACACCAACGTTCAAACAGATCACGGACGTAACCAACGCATCGCTTATGAAAAAACTGGCGCGTATCCGGACGAACGCGATTGATCATCCAGTAGTAGTACTTCATCCAATGCTGGCGATTACGCAGGATCCAGTTATAAAGACGGACCAGCTTGTCAGCCAGATGGTGCGACTCTTCAATCGCCCGTACCACGCGGATCGCATACGACTCGCTATCCAAAAACTTCTGCACCCCGGCGACGATCGCGGCAGCGGCAGAACGATGCCCGCCACCCGTGTCGGATGAGATGATTAAAATTTTTGGAATTCGAGGTTGCGAAGACATCGTGGGTTCTTAGGTCTCAGTCGTCTTCAAATCCGCAATTGGCAAACCGCCGCCATCAATATCACGGCGCGCTTTCTTCATCTCGCGCTCGAGTCTCTTGATCTTGATCAAGTGACCCGGATTAAACGGCAGCGACGGGTAGTAACTGTTTGACTCGTGCGTGCAGAAACAACCACTGGCCGCTTTCTTGCGGCGTTCTTTCATCGCGGGCGACAACCAGAGCTTTTGAAAGTCCCAGTCGAACTCGCGCAGGTTGCCGATGGGCGCGAGGTTCTCGCATGACGAAACGGTGCCTTCATCGTAAATCACACCGCCGGCCGTACCCGCGTAACACTTCATCTGCGCGCTTTGTGTCTCCTGCGTCTTCGCGATCAGACCGTGCATGTAGATGTCGATCGCCGCTTTGAAGAAACCAGCTTTGCCGGTGTAGTTGTTCTTGATCGCGGCATGACGCGAATCGTCGTCGATCATCTGGGCCAGACGCGCGTAGCGCGAGTGATCGATGTCAAGCTCTTTCGGATCCGCTGAAGGCGGACGAATGTAGTTGAAGTTTACTTTGTCGGGCTTGAGATCGTATTTGAGAAAGTCGTACCACTCGAAGATCGTGTCCTGGTTTGAATTCATGAAACAGGTACACGTTTGCACGTCGAGCTGCGGGTAATCTTTCTTGATCTGTTGAAGCTGCCGCGCGGTGTCGATCGCGATGTCCCATGAACCGGCTTTCTGCCGGATCTTTTCGTGCTCGGTTTTTGGACCGTCGATGCCGAGCGCCACAGTGACGTTCAGGTTCGGACACTCCTGCAGGACGCGCGTCACGTCCGGAAAGATTCGTTTCTGAATCTGTCCGTTGGACATGATGTAGATCGATTCGAGCTTGTTGTTGGTATAGAACGCGCGCGCGATTTCGGGCAGGTCTTTGCGCGTGAACGGTTCGCCGCCGGCCAGAATCAGGACGCCGAGATTGCCTCCGAGTGTTTCCGAGATGCGCTCGATCTCGTGCGTCTTCATCTGCAGCTTTTTGCGTGGCCGATCGTCGAGCTCGTCGGTGAAGAAGCAGTGCGTGCAGCGCATGTCGCACACGGACGTGACCAGAATGTTCAACAACACCGGCGAAAACGGTTGTCCGATGGCCAGCTTTGCATACCGCTTCAACAGTTCTTTCGTCGTAAAATCCATTTAACCTCAACCTCTTTCTCGCACAAACGCGCACGAGAACTTAACTAGTAAGCTATTTGAAGATCCATTGTCAACGTAAGTTTCCTGACGGGAATCGAAAACTACTTTGCGGGTATAAAACGTGGTGCTTCCGTAACAATCACATCAATTACGCGGAACGAGCCGCCGGTGGGAACGTCAAAACCGATGTCGAGATAACCGCTCTGACTCTCGACGATGTCCGACACCACTTCGCTGATTCTTTCCGGCTCGATCGTGCCGATTGATTTGGGACCGCGTTCGGGATCCGCGATCGACCAGTTGACGAATCCGCGTGTGACGGTGACGCGGGCGTACAACAAATACCTGCCATTACGCCGTACCGGAATTCGCTGCCACAACTTCCCGCCCGCGAGCGCGGCCATGGCTTGTCCGCCGGAAACGGTCATCGCCTGCACCGGCCCGCCGACGGACCACTCGTCGGCGAGATGATTGGAACGGGTCGTGAGGCGAAACGATGGATTGCGCGCGAGGTTCGCGCCGCTGAACAGACCGAGATCCTGCGCACGTTCGTGTAGATACGCACAGCCTTCGACCGTGCCGGTCGAAGAACGCACTCTGAGTCCGTTACTACGCTCGCGCCGATCGCGAACAAACAGGTCCTTGCCGATCAATTGAACAAAAACTCCGGGTGAGATTTCCGAGCGCCGCTCCTGTACCAGGGTTTCGCCTGTGTCGAGACGTTGAATATCGTCGCGCTTGTCAGTGTGGATCCAGTTCTTGTCGCGGAGGTTCAGCGGCTCGAGACGTTTGTCGACGTAGTAGAGAATCGTGCCGCCGGGTTTGTACTCGTAAGAGATGTGGCGGAAGTACAAACGCGGATCGAGGTAATAGTCTTTGAGGCGGCGTTCAGTGGCGGCATCGTTTGGCGCAAACTCGATGCGCCGTTGGTCCATCACCGCATCGTGGAGTTGGATCGCGCTCGCGGGTTTGCCGTCGATCTGCCAGTAGCAGTTGAACGTCGGATCCTCGTAGATCCAGCCGCCCAGTTCCGGTAGCCACACTTCGGCTGCCGCGTGTGTGTCGACGCCGAACAGACCATTCTGGACCGCAACACCGAGGCCGACGGGACGCGCCGTCAGTCCTAAAGATTCAGCGAGCGCTACATAGATCTCGGCCAGGTTGCCGCACAGCACTGGCTGGCCCAGTTTCATCTGTTCGTATGCTTCGCGCGGATTGCGCGTGCTCAAACCCGGCATGCCGATGCGAGAACGGTTCGCCAGCCACGTGCGAAGCTTGTTGGCGCGTTGCCACGGCGAATCGGACGTGGAGATCTCGCTGCCGATTTCACGACGCAGAAATGCAACGTCGTCCACGCTGAGAAGCTCACGCGGCGCGATTCGTTTTTCAATAACCGGCACGCCGGAGATCGCTTCGCCTTGCCGTTGAACTTTTAGCTGCCCCAACTCTTCGCCGCGATCGCGATCGGTGATCGTAACGACTGTTTCTCCTTCGGGAAGTTCGATACGAAAATCGGTAACGGCGATCCGGGCTTCCGCAGGCGGAACCACGGTGCGAGACAGGAACGAAGCGCCGAAGCCGGCAGCGAAGGCGACGAGCAGACAAAGGCCGATGGCCCATTTGGATCGGAACTGCTCGTGTAGGCGGCCCATTGAGAAAGAAACGCTGTTGAGTAGTTGAACGTGAACTGAATTTGCGAGTCGGCGCGTCGCAAGAATAGCATGCAGGCTATAGCGAGTTGGTTGTGCTTGTGTAAAGTTTTGTAAATGTAGTTAAGCGCGGTTCTGAATGCCGAGGGCGCGCATGCGGCGATAGAGGTGGCTGCGATCGACGCCCATCAGTTCGGCCGCACGTGAGACGTTGCCATCCGCTTCCTCCAGTTTGCGCTGAATGAACTCGCGATGATAGGCCTCGGTCGCCTCTTTAAAGGACGGAAAGCGGAACGATGCGGCGGGCGGTTCTTCCTTGCCATGAGGCGGCAGATCCGCGGCTGAAACTTTTGTGCCCGGATGCATGATCACAACGCGCTCGATCGTGTTTCGTAGTTCGCGCACGTTGCCGGGCCACGAATACGATTGCAGTTCCTCCAACGCCTCGGCGAGAAACTGCTTCGGCTTCTTGCCGTAGTTTTGCGAAAAGTGCTGGTTGAAGTAATCGACGAGCAGCGGCATGTCTTCGAGACGTTCGCGCAAGGGCGGCAGTTCAAACGGAATCACGTTGAGACGGTAGAAAAGGTCGGCGCGAAAATTACCACTGTCGATCTCCACGTCGAGGCGTTTGTTCGTTGCCGCAATCAGCCGCACGTCAACAGTGATCGACGTGCCGCTGCCGACGGGTTCGAAGCGTTGCTCTTCCAACACGCGCAACACTTTCGCCTGAACCTTCGGGCTCATGTCTCCGACTTCGTCGAGAAAGATCGTCGCGCCATCTGCGAGCTCAAACTTCCCCTTCTTCGCCGCTGTCGCTCCGGTAAACGCGCCCTTCACGTGACCAAACAGTTCGCTCTCGATCAACTCTTCCGGAATCGCAGCGGAGTTCACCTCCACAAACGGCGCGCCCGCACGGCGTGACTCCGCATGAATCGCACGCGCCACGAGTTCCTTTCCCGTTCCCGACTCGCCGTAGATCAAAACACGGCCATCGGTCGGCGCCACGACCGAGATTTGTTTGCGCAACGCCCGCATCGCCACCGACTCGCCGACCATCGTGTACCCGCGCGCGAGTGCGGCGGCCATGTTTCGGTTCATCAACTCGAGCCGCTGTTGGCGCAGCGCATTGCGCACCGTCAAAACCGTCTTCTCGATCGAAAGCGGTTTCTCGATGAAATCAAACGCGCCGAGTTTTGTTGCGCGTACGGCTGTCTCGATGTTGCCGTGACCGGAGATGATCACGACCGCGGCTTCCGAACCAGCGGCGCGCAACTGTGCCAACGTCTCGAGCCCGTCGATTCCAGGCAGCCAAACGTCGAGCAGAATGCAGCCGTAGGCGCGTTTGCCCAGTGCTTTCAGGCAGTCTTCACCGCTGGCGACGGCGTCGGCCACGAAGCCTTCGTCTTCCATCACGGCGCGCAACGTGTCGCGAATGCCGCGTTCGTCGTCAACGATGAGAATTGAATCCATCTAGTTATTTACGATTGTCGATTTTCGATTGTCGATTTGTTCCCGTTTACTGGCGGTCAATCGGCAATCGAAAATCGGCAATGCTTAGTTCGATCAGAAACTTAGAACCGCGCGGATCGTTTCTTTCGGCGCGGATGCGTCCCCCGTGTTCGAGAACTATTTGCTGAACGATTGCGAGTCCCAAACCAGTGCCACTATCGCGCTTGGAGAAGTATGGCTGAAACAGCCGGCGAAAGTCTCCCGGTTCGATTCCCCGCCCCGTGTCCGCCACTTCCGCGCGAATGAGACTGCGCTCGACATCATGATACGTTGTTATCGTAATTCGTTTTTCGGGTGTCAAGGAGATGGCGTCGATCGCATTGTCGATCAAATTAACAAAGACGCGCTTGATCTGTTCTCTGTCCAGCATCGCCAACGGCAGATCTTCATCGAGATTCAAGCTGATGCCTACGCCGTCCAGCCGATCTCTGTACAGGCCGACAGCCTGACTGATCACTTCATTCAGATTAGCGGACTCGAGCCGCGTCGCCGGCAGACGTGCAAAACGAGAAAACTCGTCGACCATCGCTTTCAAACCGGCGACTTCGCGCGTGATCGTCTGAGTGCACTCGCTGATCACCGCCGCCACGCGCTTTTCATCAGCGCCGTCGCCGTTCGACGTACCATTGCTGTTCGCAACGATACGCGCATAGCTCTTGGCGATCCTTTCGGCGGAGAGTTGAATCGGCGTTAACGGGTTTTTGATCTCGTGAGCCATACGCCGTGCGACTTCGCTCCACGCCGCCGCGCGTTGTGCGGCCAGTAACTCCGAAAGATCTTCAATCACCAGCACGACGCCGCGTCGCGGACTGACGGAACCGCGCAACGCTGTCGCCGTCATCGCGACAGGCAGCGCGCCGCGGCCATTCGCGCCGCCCTCGAGTTGCGTTTGTTCGTTCGCATTTCCGGTGCGGCGCGCGCGCCTGAGCAGTCGATCGATAACGAGCCAATCCTCGTTTGCGAGCAGCGCACTCAGTTTCGGGTTCTCGCCCAGCTTGTCGGCGAGACCGAGCATACGCGACGCCTCGGCGTTCGCGGTCGTGATGCAATCATTCTCGTCGAGCGAAACGACACCGGTGGTCAACGATTGGAGAATCGTTTCGATGTAGTTGCGCCGTTCGTGCAACGCGAGGTTCTTGTCGCGCAACTCCGCCGCGCCGGCCTCGATGCTGCGCCGGTTCTCCTCGAGTTGCGTCGTCATTTGATTGAACGACTCCGCCAGCAAAGCCAACTCGTCGTCGGCGACAGTTGTGACGCGATGCGAAAGATTACCGCGCGCAACCTCGTTCGACGCTTCAGCGAGTGCTTTGATCGGTGTGGCGATGCCACGCGCGAGATAGATCGCGATCCAGCTCGATGCGAACAATAAGATCAACGTCATCAAACCGAGCGTTGAGAGTCCGAGCAGACGAACGCGCCGCTGTTTGCGCACCAGATCCTGATAGTCGCGTTCGGAACCTGTGACTACGTCGGTGATGTTGTTCGCGGCGCGTTTTTGCGGCGCGATGATCAACGACTCCGTCGGGTTTAACTGCACGCCCAGCACATCGAATTCTTTGCCGTCCGCGAGGTTCGCGCCCGTTGGGCCATGATAACTGCGTGCTTCACTGAACAACTGGTCGAGCTTCTCGGTGTCTTCGTCGGGAAGTTCGGCACGGCTCTTGGCCACCACCGTTCCGTCGTTCGACACAATCTCAACGCCGACGAGCTGTCCGGAAGCGACAATCTGATCGATCGTGGCTTGGCGCTGCTCGACCGATTGCTGGTTGAGCAACATCACCAGCAGCGAGGCTGTGTCGCGCAGTGTTTGATGTTGGTTTGCGAGTGTCTCGCGTCTCAGTTCATTCGACTGTTGCAGGATCTCGTCCGGCAAGACGTAAAACCACTTCTCGAGCGAACGATTGAGAAACAAGTACGAAAAGACGGCCATCGCCGTGATCGGCAGGAAACTGATCGAGATGAAATAGACCAGCAAACGCGTCTTTACTTTCGAGCCGAGCTGGCGCTCTCGCCGTTCGCGCCGCAGCTTGAGCAGGTTACGAACGAAGATAAAAAGGAAAACGAAGAACGCGACAAAATTGAGCGTCGAGAGAGCGTAGAGCACGAGCGCATCGGCGGCGGTATCGGGCTTGACGACCGTCCAGAGCCAGAGCTGTTGCGAGACGATGATGGCCAGCAACAGCAGGACGGTGATGCCCAAAACCCACAGCAGCGCGCGGCGGCGACGGCGAATTCGCTCCCTGCGCTCCGGGGTTAGGTTTTCCGGGTTGTCGTTCATGCGGGAACAATCAGTTTACAGCCACAGGCAAACACCGACAACACGGACTGGTTTCCGGGCTCTCTGTGCCTCTGTGTCTCTGTGGTTGCTTCAAGCATATTTGAACCACAGAGGCACAGAGAACACAGAGAAGCGCAGCAGGTGGAGTCCGAGTGAAGCTGTCGCGTAGAATGGCGCGCAATGCCCAAGATCTTCAGCAACGAGTTTGGCCGCCTGCGCAGCGGGTGGCGCGCGTTGTTCTTCGTGCTTGCGTTTGTAGCGCTTGCGTTCGTAATCGTGGTTGTTCTGCGTGGCGCTTATGCGGTGCTGCATGAGCTTGGTCCACTTCCGGGCCTCGCCTTCATGCCGGACCTTATCTTTCGCCTCACGATGCTCAGCGCGGCGCTCGGCGTGGGCTACGTGTGCGCGCGTTGGCTTGAAGGTCTGCCGTGGCGGTCTCTCGGACTCACGCTGCACAAAAACTGGTTGCGAGATCTATTGCTTGGTTTTGCGATCGGCTTTGTGGCGCTTGCGGTTGCGGTGGGCATCGCGGCCGCTGGCGGTGGATTACGATTTTCATTCGGCGGCGCGGGAACGATCCTGCCGGTCGTGCGTTCGCTGGTTGGCTCGGCGTTCTTGTTGTTTGTAGCGGCGTTGCCTGAGGAAGCGTTGTTCCGCGGTTATCCGTTGCAAACATTTGCGCGCGCGCACCTGGCGTGGGTCGGTATTCTAGTTACGCTGCTGTTCTTCGGTTACGTTCATCTCACGAATCCCAACGCAACCTTGGGCATGACCTTCATCAACACCTCGATTGCAGGTCTGTGGCTCGGCATCGGCTACTTGCGCACGCGTAGTTTGTGGTTTCCGTTGGGTCTCCATTGGGCGTGGAATTGGGCGCTCGGCGCGTTCTTCGGCTTGCCGATCAGCGGTATGAATCTCGTTTCGAATCCACTACTAAAGGGAAGCGATCTCGGTCCCGCCTGGCTTACGGGCGGCAATTACGGAATCGAAGGCGGCATTGCCGGCACGATTGCGCTGGTGTTGGTCACGATTTTCACCTGGCGTACGCGGCTCGTTTCGGCAACACCCGAGCTGGAAAAGCTCACGTCGGAAGAAAACCCTGTGGTACCTTCACGCGTAGTAAGCATTCGACCTGCGGACGACGCTGTTTAATCGCAGCGTAGTGTTGTTAACACTCCTTTCCTCTCTCCCGTCTTAATCCGTGTCATGGCGACCGCCAACATGCTGGTGATTAATCCATTGGCCGAGGCCGTTCCCGATCCTGGAGGCAAATGCCCGGCAACTGAGCAGCCCGTTGAAATCGGGTTGGTCAAAGCGGTGCTCGAAGGTGACCGCGAAGGGTTCGGACGTCTTTACCATCTCTACGCGCCGCTGGTGCACGGCATTCTGCTGGCGCGCGTGCCGCGAACGGAAGTTGACGACCTCGTGCAGGACATTTTTCTGCACGCGTTCAAGAAGCTTCACATGCTGCGCGACAGTGCGGCATTCGGTCCGTGGATCGCGATGATCGCTCGAAATCGTGCGGTTGATTATTACCGGCGTTCGCGGGAGACGGTTGAGATTACTGACGAGGTGCGAGGCACGGACAAACAGGAGTCGAAAGCAGCAGAGATTCTGGAGCTGATTCGAGGTTTGCCGGAGGCGTACCGAGAAACCTTGGTGCTGCGTTTGGTGGAAGGCATGACAGGACCAGAGATCGCCGCGCGGACGGGACTAACGGCGGCGTCAGTACGCGTCAATCTTCATCGCGGTATGAAATTGCTGCGCGAGAAGCTCACGCTTACGGAGGGCGTATGAACGACGACTATTTGTGGGACAAGAGCGGCGAGCCCGACCCACAGATTCAACAACTCGAAGAGATCCTCGGCACGCTGCGCTATCAGCCGAAGCCGTTGAAGCTTCCTGCTCGGAGAAATTATCTTCCGCTGCTCGCCATCGCGGCCACCCTCGTGATCGCGCTCCTGGCAGTCGCCCTGTGGCTCCAGACTCGAAAGCAAGTCGCGTCGATCCCGGCGGTCGCGATCGCTAAGCCAGCCGATCCAATCATCGGTCCGCCTTTATCTGTGTCCACTAGCCCTCCCCAAAAAGTCCGGCCGCGGGTAACTAAAACCGATCGGCAAGAAGCACTCGCCGCCAAACAGCAATTAATGTTCGCCCTTCGCCTGGCAAGCGAAAAACTAAATGCAGCTCACCGAAGAACTCAGGACAAACGGAGCAGTTATGAAAACACTCTTCCAAACTAAACTGGCCGCGCCTCTATTCGCTCTATTGCTTATCGTCGCTTCCGCGGCGGCAACAAGAGCCCAGGATTCCCGGCTCCAACTCAACAGTCTCGATCATCTCTCCGCGAAGGCCAGCCAGACGGTCGACGTAAATATCGACGAGAAGCTCATTCGCATCGCGTTGAAGGTCTTCTCGGATCAGGACGCGGAGGAACGCAAGATTAAAGAGGTTGTCGCCGGTATCAAAGGGATCTACGTCAAGAGTTTCGAGTTTGAAACTGACGGCCAATACACCGCGGCCGACATGGAGACGATCCGCACGCAGCTACGTGGTCCAGGCTGGTCGCGGCTGGTCAACGTGATGAGCAAGAAAGAAGGCAATCTCGAAGTTTACCTGCTCATGAACGGTGAAACGGTCGGCGGTCTTGCGGTGCTCAGCAGTGACCTTCGCGAGCTGGTTGTAGTGAATATCGTCGGGCCGGTTAATCTGGACAAACTAGCGCAACTCGAAGGACATCTTGGCATTCCTGAGCTCGGCATTGAACCCGCCAAACCGAAAACAAAGAACGACGACGAGAAGTGAGGTTCACGATGTCTTACGTCAAACTCAAGACCTTCGCTGCGCTTGTCATGGTTCTTTCGCTGACGGCGAACGTGGTCCCGAACGTAGTCAGCGCCAAAGGTGACGATTTCAACTCCATAGTGAAGATGATCGAGCAGTTCTATGGCGTAAAGCATGTCGGCATTCCGTTTCTGGCGAAAGCGGGAATGAAAGTCGCGCGCACTGCGGCGCGAATCAAAGGCGGCGAAGCGAGACGCATCGCCGAAGCGGGCAGCATCAAGCTCGCCGTGTTTGAGAACCAGGATTTCAATGGTGAATTCACCAGGTTTCGTAACACGCTAAATACCGCGCTAAACCAAACGTGGTCGCCGCTCGTGCAAACACTCTCCGCCACTGACGGCGAACAGGTTTACATCTTCGTCCGCGAGGCCGGAGATAAGTTCAACGTCCTTGTGGTCACGATCGCGCAGCGCGACGCGACGGTGGTCCAGGTCACGCTGTCGCCAAAGAACCTCGCGCTCTTAATGAAAGATCCTGAAGGTACGGGTAAGGCCATTACCGAAGAAGCAACGATCATCGATCAGGAGTAACCCCATGTTTAGACATCGCCTCAGCTTTATGTTGCTCGTCGTCATCGCCATGCTCGCTTCGCTGCGGGTTCGCGCGCAGGAAGTCGAAGACACGGTTCGGATCAAGACACGCGTAGTGTTTCTCGACGCGTTGGTGAAAGACAAGAAGACCAACCTGCCGATCAATAACCTGTCGCAGCAAGACTTCGAAGTTCTCGACGACGGCAAGCCGCGGCCGATCTCTTACTTCACGCGTGAAGGCGAAGCGCGCAAACCACTCGCGCTTATCGTGGCGCTCGATCTGCGTTTGGATGGCGCCGGCCGCTTTATGAAACAACCCGAGATTCTGAAAGCGATGGAGAACGAACTGGCGAAGCTTCCGCCGGGTGACGAAGTCGCGATCATGGCCATGAATATCGGAGAGGACGAACAAGCAATCTGGGTCAGCGAGTTTACGAATGACCGCGCGAAGATCGCGGCGGCGCTCGCGCGCGTGCAACAGATCTGTGAAAACCCGGGCGCTGCGTTGCCGGAAGTAGCCGCGCAAAATCAGAAGCCGGTTGAGAATTCCGAGACCATCGAGAATCCCAAAGAAGTCGTGTCGACGGAAGTAATCAGAGGCCGCAACGGCGCGACGATTACGCGCAAAACGTTGCGCGACGGAACCGTCAACGTTCAACGGACCAACAAGAAAGGTGACGTAACCGTTGACATGGGCGACATGTACGACCTGTCCGCCGCTGTGCGCGAGGCCACGCACAAGGCGCAAACGCTTCGACCCAACTCGCAAGTGTCTCTCGTATGGGTGTCTGACGGCATCGTGCCGATCTTCTTTGAGGACCGCGATGCCACAGAAGAGATAATCATTCGCGACAATGTGATCTTCAATTCGCTCACTGTTGAATTGCGCACGTTGTTCAAGTTTCTCTTACCCATCGGGAAGCCGATTGCGGGTTGGGTCGGACTCAGTCTCTACGGCAGCGCGAAGCATCTCGCGCAGCGTTCTGGCGGCGAAGCAGTGAAAGTTGGGCGGGTGAAAGATTACGGTGCCGGCCTTTCGCGCATTATCGGCAATCTCACAGCGCGCTACAGCCTCGGCTTCACCCTCGCGGAAAACGAAACCGACGACGGCCGTATGCACCAACTCGAAGTGCGCGTCAAAGCCCCGGACGAAAAAGGCAAAAAGCGAAAACTCCAAGTGAGCTCCCGGCAGGGCTACTACATGGCATATCCACCGATTACACAGAAGCAATAACCGGATCGCCGCGGTGGGCGCGCAGGAGGGTGGCGGCGGAGCCGCCGTTGAGGGAGAGTTCGAGAAAGCCGGCGCTGCCCCAGATGGCGAAGAGATCGTCGCTGGGGCCGTCGGCGAAGAATTTCCGAACGGTGCGGATTATGCGTCGCTTCACGCGCAGCTCTACCCGAGGTGAGTTGGGTATGTCAGAGCGGGTGAAGTTGGTGATGCAGTTGCCGAAATGATCGATGTGAATTATTCGGCCTCGCAGTGATCCATCCTGATCCTTAACTGGCGCGAGGGGCGCTAATCGCACTTCGTCTTTTATCCGTGGTCCAAACTGCTCGGGTTTGACGCCTGTGGAAAGAGATGCTGCGACGGGCGCAAAAACATCACGTCCGTGAAAGCTGGGGCTCGGAGAGGGACGGAAGTACTTCTCCGATTTGAGCTCAAACACTTCACACGATGATTCGCAGTCGCAGATGTAACTGAAAAGGCCGTTGTCTGGGCCAACGAAATAGTGCGAACCGGCACGAACTACGATCCCACGGCGCACAGAACCAACGCCGGGGTCGACCACCGCTACATGAATTGTTCCCGGAGGAAAGTCGTTATAACAGGTGAGCAAGGTGAAGGCGCCCGATTCAATATCCTGCGGCGGAACTTCGTGCGTGATGTCGACAAGCGAAACTTGCGGGTTGATGGTGAGGATCACACCCTTCACTGCTGCAACGAAGTAGTCCGCCGTCCCGAAATCAGTTAGCAGAGTAATGACGGGGAAAGCGCCGGCTTTCACATCACGCCCGTATCGGTTGAAGTACGAATCTTCAAGTGCTGGCCGCGGTCGAGGCGAATGTCTTTACCTCGTTGAGTCATTACACCCGCCGTGCCTGCGCCGCCGCCAATGATCGCGCCAATCGCTGCGCCTTTTCCGCCACCGGCGATTACGCCAATGATCGCGCCAATACCCGAGGCAGCGCCGACTTTAGCAGCGTCGTCCTTCGTCGAGTCACGGCCTTTAACGCCGCCTTCCGAATCGACCTGCGGCTCGTTGTCGCCGCCCATCGGCGAGATCTCGACCAATTCGGCGTGAAGTTCAGCAGTGCGATTGTCAGGTGAACGAATCTGATCGAACGCGAGCTGGAGTTGAGCAGTTCCTTTCACTTTTCCCGGACGCTTCACCTGTGCGATCCGCCCGTCGACGATGTAACCGGCATACTGCGCCGGTTCGATAACACGCGCCTGAATCCGATCGCCGCGCTGGCTGGCGTCGGTGGAAACCGGCGTAATCAGTTCGAGCGCGAGAATCGTGTTGCGCGGGATCGCGATCGGACCGATTGGGGTTACTTTGAGATCATCGTCGTTGTTAGCAGTCGTAACCGGAGCTGTTTGATTGTCGGCGTTGTTATCAGCGTTAACAGCAGCGGTGGTGGCGTTTGCGCCGCGCCGGCGGAATCCGGCAGGCAGCGACGAATTAAACTGCTGCTGTTCGTAGCCGGCGGAGTAGCCCGCTTCGAAACCCTGCTGGTAACCATCGCGGTAGTCTTCGATAGTTCCCCAAGCCTCGTTGAAGGAACGATCGGCGCGTTGGTAATCCTCTTTGTTTTGATAATCACGCGAGGCTTTGACGGAGATGTCTTTGTAGCCCGCGGTATAACCGTCTGAATATCCGGTGCGATAACCGCGTTCGAGCGCGGTTGATTGTCCCTGCGCATCCGCAGAGACGATGGCCAGCAGTCCGCTCACGCAGACGCTCAATAAAACCACCAGGGGAAGCTTCAAAAATTTCATGGTTATGTCCTTCCGAAGAATTTACGACCTCGATAAAGGCGTATCGTCTTGGGAGAGCCAACCTCGCAACCTGCGCATGCTAACACTCGACCGCCTTGCACGACAATTAGTTAAATAACAGCGTGAACTCAGAACCCGTATGTGCTTGACGCTCCTGAATGTGCGGCCTAGACTCGATAAGTGCCGCTCAGACTGCCCTTCAGATGCAACCTGCCCAGATAGAGTTGGGCGGCCACGATTGAACTTTCATGCAGGAACGCAGGATTTATCTGGATCACAGCGCCACCACGCCCGTCGACCGGCGCGTCGCCGAGGCGATGGCCCGCGCGGTCGTGCAGGTGTTTGGCAATCCATCGAGCGTTCATGGTTACGGACAGCAGGCGCGCGCTGCGGTCGATCGGGCGCGACGCGAAGTCGCGGCGCTGATCAACGCCCGGCCCAATGAGATCATCTTCACTTCCGGCGGAACTGAAGCAAACAATCTGGCGATTCGCGGCGTGTGCGAAACTTCAATCGCGCAGGGGCAGCATATCGTCACGTCGGCGATCGAGCATCCGTCGGTTCGTGGAGTTTGTGCGGCATTGGAACAGCGCGGTTGGGAAGTCACGCGTTTACCTGTTTATGAGAATGGCATCGTGCGGGTTGAAGACGTACGCGAAGCGATTCGCGCGGATACCGTGCTCGTTACCGTGATGCTCGCCAATAACGAGATCGGAACGATCCAGCCTATCGCTGAGATCGGCGCGCTTGTTCGCGAGCGACGCGCCGCCGGTCAGCGGCACTTGTTCCTGCACACGGACGCCGTGCAAGCCGCGGGACGTATGGCATTGAACGTTGAAGAACTCGGCTGCGATTTACTGACGACGTCGGCGCACAAACTTTACGCGCCGAAAGGTGTTGGCGCGCTTTATGTGCGACGCGGCGTGCGGCTCACAGGTCAGAACATCGGTGGCCACCAGGAACGCGAACGGCGCGCAGGCACGGAAAACGTTCCCGGCATTGTTGCGTTTGGCGAGGCGGCCAAACTCGCGCGCGAAGAACTGCACGAAAGGACCACACACGATTCGAGTTTGCGCGACAGCTTCGAGCAGAAGGTTATCGAACTGATTCCCGAGGTCGTGATGAACGGCGATCGAAAGCAGCGGCTGCTACACTTGTCGAACATCTCGTTTCGCTATATCGAAGGCGAAGGACTCTTAATCAATCTCGACCTTCAGGGTGTTGCGGTCTCGACTGGTTCGGCGTGTTCGTCGGGAACGCTCGAACCGTCGCCGGTGATACGCGCACTCGGAGTTACTGATGAAATCGCGCGCGGCTCGATCCGATTCAGTTTTGGCAAGGATAATACGGATTCTGATGTGGATTATGCGGTCGAGGTGTTGGTCCAGGCCGTCGAACGCTTACGCACACTCTCGCCGTTAAACCGGCCGCTCGCTGTTTCCTAATCTGTGTCGTACTCAGCAGCATTCAAAGATCATCTCGCTCATCCGCGTAACGCCGGCGAGTTGCCGGAAGCAAGCGTCGTTGTTGAAGAGAACAATCCGGTTTGTGGCGATCGATTACGACTGTCGCTAGTCGTTCGCGACGAACGGATCGAAGCGGCTCGCTATCTTGCGTACGGCTGTCCACCGACTCTCGTGTGTGGTTCAGTTTTGACGGAGTTAATTACCGGAAAGATGATTTCCGAAGTTCGAGATCTGACGCGCGCTGATCTCCTCGAAGCGGTTGGCGGCCTGCCTTCGCGAAAACATCACGCCGCCGCTCTCGCAATTGAAACGCTCAACGCTGCGGTGTCCCAACTACCCTAGGACGCCCGGGGGCGACGGGATCAATTGTCTTGCCGCGGTGATACTCCGGACCGCAGTACTTCCTCGGCTCCGTTCCCAAAGCAAACGTCTTTGTGCGAATGATCGGGCAGCTCTCGACTGCGATTAGACCTGTGGTCGGATCTATATCCAACGTGATCGTTCCTTCGAGACGTCCGCTGCCGTCCGAGATTACTGCCGGCCTGCGCGGTGATGGCGACGGCGAGGCGGTTGGAATCGGCTCCATCGGTTGTAGTTCAACACTGGGCGTCGGCTCCGGCAACTCTTCTGGCGATGCCTCTTCAGTCGGCGTCTCCGTTTGGTCGCTTGGACCAGTACCGTTGATGAAATACTCGACACGCTTTTCCGTGTCGCCCGGCTGTGTCGGCGCGCCCGTCTTCGGATTGACGTCCATTTGTTCGAGGCCCGCGGGCATCTCCCAATCGCCATCCCATTCCGGATGTTCAGCCAGCGCGACCTGCATGAAGTCTGACCAGATCGGCAATGCAGAATTCGCACCGGTCAAGCCGAGTTGTGAACCATCGTCAAAACCGACCCATACAGCACACACGAGATTCGGCGTGTAACCCGCGAACCAGCCGTCGCGCGAAGTGCCGGTCTTGCCCGCGAGCACCGCTTTCAAACCACGCCCGCGCACCTTCGAAGCCGTACCACGATTGACGACGTCTTTCATGAACGACGTCATGACGTATGCGACTTCCGGCCGCAGCACTTCATTCTTCTGTGTAGTCGGCGCAGCGATCGTGACGCCGGTACCGGTCGTAATGCGATTGATCGCGATCGGCGTCGTGCGCGTGCCGAGATTCGCGAAAGCCGTATAAGCGGAAGTGATCTGTAAGGGCGTGGCTTCACTCGTGCCCAGCGCCATCGCCGGGTACGCGCGCGCCGGTTTCGGCAAACCCGCTTTCGCGGCCAGACTCATAACGCGCCCGATTGTCACTTCCATCGCCACTTCAACCGTCACGACGTTAAGACTATGCACCAGCGCATCGCGCAGCGTTACCGGTTCGTGTGTGTACGTCTCGCCAAAGTTGCCGGGCGAATACTCCTGGTTGTCGTAAGTGAACGTCTTCGGCTCGTCCATGAACGTTGTCGAAGGCGTGATCAATCGCGGCACCGGATCGTAAGCCGTATTCAACGCCGTGGCGTAGACGAGAGGCTTGAACACAGAACCCGGTTGCCGCAAAGCGTCAGACGCGCGATTCAACTGGCTCTTCGAATAATCACGGCCACCAACCATCGCCACGATCTCGCCGGTCTTCGCATTCATCGCGACCAGCGCTGCCTGCAGGGTGCCCGGTTCAAAACGTTTCGACTGAACCTTGTCCAGCGCCGTGAGCTGTTTCGTCAACGCGGTATAAGCTGCGCGCTGCAAATCCATATCGATGGTCGTGTAGATTCGCAGATGCTCTGTCCCGCTTCCTCCGGCGATCATGTCGCCAAGCTGGTTCTGCACGTAATCGGCGAAGTAAGGCGCATCGGAAACGTCGATTCGTCCTCGTGCTGGAACAACCTGTAGCGGCGACTCTTTAGCTTGCTTCGCTTCATCGGCGGTGATCGCGCCGGCTTCGGCCATCGAGTCGAGCACCTGATTGCGGCGCGCAGTCGCGGTTTCGATTTTTGTGTATGGGTTGTAACGATTCGGACTGCGAATCAGTCCGGCAAGAAAAGCCGACTCCGCAAGCGTGAGGTTGGTTACGTCTTTATTGAAATATGCGGTCGATGCCTCACCGAAGCCGTTGATTGAAAAGCCGGCCTGTTGGCCCATGTAAACCTGGTTGCAGTAAAGCTCGAAAATCTTCTCCTTGTTGAGGCGCGTCTCGAGAATGACCGACATGTACGCCTCAGCCATCTTGCGCCGCCAGGTCTGCTCCGGCGACAACAACAGGTTCTTGACGAGCTGTTGCGTGATACTCGAACCGCCCTGCCGCGCAATCGGCGAGTTGGGATCGGAATCGACACGGCGGACAAACGCGCGGATGATGCCGCGAATGTTTACGCCGTAGTGCTCGAAGAACGAGCGATCTTCTGTAACAGTGATCGCTTTGATCAGATGCGGCGGCAGATCGCCAAAGCCGATTACTTTTCGTTTCGCGCGCTCGGTACCAGTGACTGAACTGATCAACTCGGGTTCGAGCCACGTGCGATCGAGAGACGAACGGCTGTCGAGATCGTAAAGCGAGTTGATTGCCTTGCCACTGCCATTGAACTGCACGCGCACGTGTACAAACTGTTGCCGCCCGTCGACACTCGCAGCACTGCTCGGTTCGATTTCGACTGTCGTTCCGTTCGCTATGTAACGGCCGCGGGAGGTGTCCGCCTGTTGCGCCTTCTCAACATATCCGGCGCGCTTCAGAAACGAGATCAGATCCGCCTGCGAGATCGTCTCGTTAACGCGAAGCTGCTTGGGCGCGGCATAGATGCCGGCGGAACGCGTAAAGACGTCGCCGGCGAGAAGATTGTCAATGCGCCCGGAAAAGACCGTCCAGTAATAGATCAACACGCCGAGCACAGCCGCGCCGACAAACACGACCGGAATGATGACGGGCGCGCTGAACAACCGGCGGCGCAAACGCCGCCAGAAGCTCGGTCCTCGTTCAACATAAGAAACCACGCGGGGATTGCGGCCCTGGGGCGGTTGATTGTGTGGCGGATAACGTACTGGCATAGAAAAGCAATATTGGCTGGGAGAGCCCTTAGTTAACTCTCACATATTACGTTACTTTCGCCCTGCGGTTCCTCCGGTGTTTCGTTTGACAGTGCTAACCGCTTTCGCTAACGTGGCTTCCCTGCCATGGCCACTGTGATGCCATTCCGCTCGTATGAGTCTACCACCCCGTCCCCGATCTCTTCTTACCAGTCGCGCCAGGATTCGGCTCGGCATCGCGGCAGTCGGCATAGCGGTAGCCACGGGCACCATTGTATTTCACATCTTGGAAGGGTGGTCTATAGTTGATAGCCTTTACCTGACCGCCCAGACTGTGACGACAGTCGGGTTTGGCGATCTCGCGCCACGCACAGTGTATGGCCGCCTCTTCGCCACTGTATTCATGTTGTTGAGCGTCGGCATCGTGCTTTACGCGTTGACCAGTTCGGTGCAGTCGATCGTCCAGTCGGAAATGCTTTTGACCTTCGGCCAGTTTCGCCGATCGCGAAAGATGAGCAAACTGCGAGATCATTTTATCATCTGTGGCGCGGGGCGCGTCGGTTCGCATCTTGTCCGCGGCCTTAAGGCCGGGAACGATCCGTTTATCGTGATAGAAAGCAATCGCGCGCGGGTCGAAGAGTTGATGGACCAGGGCATCGCGGTGCTCGTGCGCGACGCGACTCTGGAAGAGACTTTGCGCGAAGCCGGAGTCGAACACGCGCGCGGGCTCGCGGCGTGTCTGCCGGACGATGCGGATAACGTTTACGTCGTGCTGACCGCGCGCGACCTGAATCCGAAGCTGCACATCGTGGCGCGCGCGGCGGAAGAACAGGCCGAAGGTAAATTGATTCGTGCCGGTGCGAATCGCGTTGTTGCGCCAACGATCATCGGCGGGCATCGCATGGCGATGGCGTTGACCAAACCGGCGGTAGGAGACTTTCTCGATTCGCTTACGGCCAACGATCTCGAGCTCGGATTCGAGCAACTCGAAGTCGAAGCCGGGTCGATGCTGAGCGGCCGCAAGTTGAGTGAAACAAACATTCGTTCGGAATTGGATATCGTGATCGTCAGTATCCGGCGCAGTCACGGCGAGATCGTGTTCAATCCAACTGGTGATGCAAAGATCGAACTTGGCGACATGTTAATCGCGATCGGTAGAGCCGAAGCTTTGGCGAAGCTGACCGCGTTGGCGCGCGGGCGCGCGCTGGCTGGAAATCGGGCTAACAATCGGGTGAAGGTTTAAACTGACAGATGACAACTCTGGTTACGGGCGGCACTGGTTACCTGGGAACTTACGTCCGCCACTTTTTCTCCGCTGATGATTTTTCGCGGCGCTCTGATCTCGACGTCCTCAACGAATTCGACGCGCAGCGAGTCCATGAATACGACACCGTAATTCATCTCGCCGCGCATTTCGACAAGAGTCCGGAAGGCGCTCAGCAGTGTTTTCAGACTAACGCTGACGGAACGCGCAACCTGCTACAGAACATGCGGCCGGGTTCGGTTTTCATCTACGCGTCAACGAAAGACGTTTACGGCAGTAACGCGAGTGACACGGAAGACGTAACGGAAGACACGAGCACCGAGTACTGCGGGCAGTCGGCGTTTGAATGGTCCAAGCTGATCGGCGAGCAATACGTGCGGTACTACGCGGCGAAGAACGACTTTCGGGCGTGTATCTTTCGCATGTCGACTATCTTTGCGAGGCCGTCGGAAGGAAACGATCCTGGGTTGGTTACGCACTACGTTGAGTCGGTCAAGAACCGGCAGCCGATTCGACTGCCAGCGGGCATGGATCCGGTTCGCGATATTCTTTACGTTGACGATTTTTCGCGTGCGTGCCGTGCGTTTATTAACTCGTCCAAACCGTTTGGACTTTATAACCTCGGCGGCGGACGGCTGAATGCGGTGAGCCTGCGCGGGATCGTCGAACGCATTTCGAAGCTGATCGAGATCGAGCCGGTGATTGAGGAGGTGCCGATGGCGGCGCCGGTGCCGTTGCGCTACGTTTCGGATACGACGCGCATCAGTAATGAGTTGGACTGGCGTCCGCAGATCGGGATCGATGACGGTCTGGCAGTGATTTTGTAGTTTTATGGCCGTAGGTTATGCCAACGAGATAAAGCGAGTCGTCGTACGCGGGACGAACTGGGTGGGCGACTCGGTGATGACCGTGCCGGCGCTGCGAGCGCTGCGGCGTGTGTTGCCGGATGCGAAAATCACATTGGTCGTGCGCCCAAGCGCGAAAGACCTTTTCGCGGATGTCGACTTCGTCGACGACATCCTGGTTTACGATCGAAAAAATCTGTGGTCCGTCTGGCCGCAGGTACGTGAGTACCGAAGAAAGCAGTTTGATCTGGCAGTGTTATTTCAGAATGCTTTTGAAGCGGCGCTGATTCCCTTCCTCGGCGGCGTGCCCATGCGGCTTGGTTATGCGACGGAATCGCGGCAGGCGTTGTTGACCCATCCGCTCGTGTTGCCGGATTGGCGTTCTACGCGGCACGAAGTCTTTTATTACTTGTATTTGATCACGGCGCTCGAGCAACTGTTGTTTGGTAAGAGTGAGATTTGTGAGAGTGCGCCGGATGCGAGTTTGCAGATTTCAGACGCGCGGAAATCGGAAGCGGGGAATTTGCTGCGTTCGTACGGCGTGCGCGAAAGGGAGCCGGTGATAGCGCTCTGTCCCGGTTCTATTAATAGCCGCGCGAAACGCTGGCCGGCCGCCGCGTATGCAGCACTGGCTGATAGATTGATCGATTCCAAACGGCAGGTGTTGTTGATCGGTTCGGCCGACGAAGCCGACGTGACGCGCGAAGTAACGAGCCGAATGAAACAGCAGCCGGTAGTGCTGACCGGAAAGACGTCTCTTAATGAGATCACCGCAGTGCTTTCCATCGTCGATCTCGTGGTCACTAATGACACCGGTCCGGCGCACATCGCCGCCGCACTCGGCCGTCCCACACTCGTGATCTTTGGACCAACCAATCCACTAACAACGCGCCCGTTTGCGCCTGAAGCCGAAATTCTGCGCCATCCGCCAGACTGCGCGCCGTGCATGTTGCGCGACTGTCCGATCGATCATCGTTGCATGACGGCGATCACTGTCGACGAGGTTTTCGAACATTCTCACGCGCTGCTCAAACGCGCGAGCTTTGCCAAAACCGTGAGGAGCCTGTGCGATTCGGTCGCGTAAATAACAGATGAAACGACCCGCACTCTTCATGGACCGCGACGGAACCGTTTCCGAGGAAGTCGGCTACGTCAATCACCCGTCTCGTTTTCGTGTGTTTCCCTATTCGGCCGAGGCGATCAAGCTGCTGAGTGAAAACGGCTGGCTGGCAATTCTGGTGACGAATCAGGCCGGCGTCGCGCGTGGATATTTCTCCGAAGACGTCATCGTGCAGGTTCACGAACAGCTTCGGCGTGACTTGGAAAAGGCTTCTGCCAAACTTGATGCGATCTACTACTGCGCGCATCACCCGTCTGTCGGTGAGCCGCCGTATCGATTAGACTGCGACTGCCGTAAACCGAAAACTGGTCTTATCGACCGCGCGGCCGCGGATTTTGAGATCGATCTCGAAAGAAGCTGGATGGTCGGCGATCGCTACGGCGACATCGAACTTGCGCGAAACGCCGGACTGCATTCGGCGTTTGTTTTGAGCGGATATGGCCGCGGCGAGTGGGAGTATCAACGCGGCACCTGGAAACTGGAGCCGGAGGTTGTCGGCGAAACTTTACTGGACGTGGCCCGGATAGTTATTGAGCGAGATCGTGCACGAGCGACTGCTTAACATCGTCAGGCGTTTTTCCGAACGACGGCTGCTGATCGTCGGCGACAGCATCGCCGATAAATTTCTCTACGGCGCGATCAGCCGCGTGTCGCGCGAGGCGCCGGTTTTTATTCTGCGTCACGAGTTGACGGAGACAGTGCCGGGTGGCGCAGCGAATTGTGCTTTGAACCTCGCCGCACTCGGCGCGAATGTTTCACTTGTTTCCGCCGCGGGTAAGGACGAAGCCGGAAACGCGCTGCGTGAGAAATTGAGCGCCGCCGGTGTGAATGTCGACGGGCTGGTGCTTTCAGAAAGAGTTCAGACGACGACCAAGGTGCGCATCCTCGCGGGCCACGCCCATGCCAACAAACAACAGGTCATCCGAGTCGACTACGAAGACGCTCCTTTAAATGACCCTGCACTGCGCCAGGCTTTAATCACTTCGTTGCAAACTTCTCTGGCCCGCGCGGACGCAGTGATCCTGTCAGACTACAACTACGGTCTCGTCGACAAACAAGCTATCGACCTAGTCCGCGATGCACACCGATTGAGAAACATCCCGGTACTTGTCGATTCACGCTTTCGCCTGTCGGATTTTTCCGGCCTTACTGCCGCCACACCGAACGAAGACGAAGTCGAACATTTGATCGGCTCGCCTGCTGATTCGCTCGCACAACTAGAAAATGCCGCCAACCGCTTGAGGAAAGAACTGCAACTCGACGCTCTGCTCGTAACTCGCGGCCGCAACGGAATGATGCTGGTGACAGAAGATCCGCTAGCGCTACACATCCCCGCCGTCGGCGCGCAAGCAGTCGACGGAACCGGCGCGGGCGACACCGTTATCGCCACCTTCGCTCTCGCACTCGCTTCGGATTCATCCTTCGCGGAAGCAGCACAACTCGCAAACTACGCCGGCGGTCTCGTCGTCATGAAACGGGGAACAGCATCAATAACCGCAGCAGAACTCGCGCAATCAATCAATGATCTTAAGCAGTGACGAACTGGTAAACCGGATCAACGCCGAACGTAAAAACGGAGCGCGCGTTGTTTTGGCGAATGGTTGTTTCGACGTGCTACACGTCGGACACGTGCGTTATCTCGCGGGCGCGCGCGAGTTGGGCGACGTGCTGGTCGTGGGCGTGAATTCTGACGAACAGGTCGCGCGCCTCAAAGGTCCGGGCCGCCCGATTCTTCCCGCGCCTGAACGCGCCGAGCTCGTGGCGGCGCTAGAATCCGTGACGTATGTAACTGTTTTCAACGAACCAACTGTTGAAGAATTATTGCTCGCGCTAAAGCCTGACATACACGCCAAAGGCACCGATTACACTGAAGACTCCGTGCCCGAACGGGACGTGGTACGATCCTACGGCGGCCGCGTGGCTATTGTCGGCGACCCGAAAGATCATTCGACTTCGGCCATTCTGGCCCGGCTTGGAGGTGAGAATTCATGAGGTTACTTAAAGCACTGACGTTGGCGAGTCTGCTAGTGGCCGTCTCGCTGCCGGCCATAGGTCAGACCAAGCGCCAGACATTTAATCCAGATGGATCTTTTTGGCTCATCGGCAAACCACCGGACGGCTTCTCGGATTTCGGAGGCATAAACCTGAACGGCCGCCGTCTCCGCCGCATCCCGACTCAGGGGTTGCAGCTCATGAACGGAAAGACGTTTCACTTTAAAAGCCTCGTCGTCAAACGCGATAACTTCTCGTTCACCACGATTAGCTTCGGCGGTGTCTACTACACGTTTTCCGGAAAGTTTCTCAGAGGTGGCGTCTTTGCCGAGCAGGACCTGTTCGACGAGCAGCCCGTGCTCGAAGGTGTGCTGGTGAAATACAAGAGTGGTAAAAAAGTTGCGGAGGCCAAACTCAAGTTCAGTTATTTCGGCGGCACCTGAGAAGTTTTAATGAGAGTTCTCATCGTCAAGTTGGGGAGCATTGGCGACATAGTTCACACTTTGCCGGCCCTCGCCGCACTGCGCGCCGGGATGCCGCACGCGGAAATTTCCTGGGTCGCAGAAAGACGATCTTCCGAAATTTTGAAAGACAACCCGATTTTAGATCGCCTCATCGAAGTCGACACGAAGGCGTTGAGGCGCGGGCTGATGTCTGGGGAGACGCTGCGGGCACCGCGCCAGCAGTTACGTCGGTTACGCGCCTCGGCCTTCGATATCGCCTTAGACTTCCAAGGACTACTTAAATCGGCTTCGATAGCGCGCCTCTCGGGCGCGCGACGTGTTTTTGGCTACTCCCGAAGCGGATTGCGCGAACCGGCCAGCACCGTCTTTCTTTCCAAACGAATTTCCATTCCGCCACACACCCACATCATTCGCAAAGGACTGTTGTTGCTTCAGGGCGCGTTGGGCATTCCTGTCCCGACTGAACTTTCCTTTCCGATCGGTGTTGGCGCCGCAGCCGAGGCAGAGGCTGAACGAGCGACGGCGAACACGGCGGAAAATTTTGCGATTCTCAATCCCGCGGGAGGATGGCCGACGAAATTGTGGAACGCGGAAAAGTTTGGCGCGTTGGCCGATCTGTTGTGGGCCAATTATGGAATGCGATCGTTGGTGACGTACGGACCGGGCGAGGTTGAGATGGCAGAGACTGTGCGACGCGCGTCGCGGTCGGAGAAGGCAGTCCCGGTTAGTCTTTCGTTGAAAGGATTTTATTCACTCGCCAAACGGGCGCGGGTTTACGTTGGCGGCGATACTGGTCCGACGCACATCGCGGTTGCCGCAGGCGCTCCGATCGTCGGATTGTTTGGGCCAACCGAGTGGTGGCGAAACGGCAGTCCTTATTCACAGGACATCTGCGTCGAACGAACTGATATTGATTGCCGTGTTGATTGCCACCGGCGTTCGTGTTCGAAGTGGATCTGCATGGACATTTCGGTGGAACGAGTTTTCGACGCTGTCAGCCAGAGGATCAGTAATTAGTATGCGACGAGGTGGAACGTGGATTCAGCGCTGGCGTGTACCGCTCGGTTTCTTGTGCGCCGCAATATTTTTGTTGCTGGCGAAACCGACGCCCGTCGCACTGCTCGTCGGTGCTTGCGTTTCACTGTTGGGACTCGCGATTCGTGCGTGGGCGGCGGGCCACATTCGCAAAAACGCAGAGCTCGCGACCTCCGGGCCGTACGCGTTCACACGCAATCCGCTTTACTTAGGTAGTTTCCTGCTTGGTCTCGGATTTACGATTGCGTCGGGACAAGTGGTGTTGGGGTTGTTGTTTGTGGCCTTGTTTCTTGGCATCTATTTTCCGGTGATGCGCGTCGAAGCCTCGACGCTGGCTGAGCTTTTTGGTAAGGATTATGAGGTTTACAGGCAGTCAGTGCCGCTTTTCTTTCCCCGGCTAACGCCTTATCCGCAAAGCGCTTCGGAGCCTGTGAAATTCGATGGTTCGCTTTATTTGCGGTACCGCGAGTATCGCGCGGCGCTGGGCTTGGTGATCGCGTGGGGACTGCTATTAATAAAAACGTACTACCAGTAACAACTTTGCAAAGACTTAGAATTTTCTTTTTTATCCTGATACTCACGCTTGCGTTCGGCTTCGCAATCCCTGCTCAGGCTGTCGCGCAAAAGACCGCCCCGAGACCATTTGAACCACTCGAAGAGCTCCACTTCGAAGCAGAATTTTCACGCGCGCTCTTGCGCAAGATCGACGTTGCCGATCTCAAGTTTCACGCTTCTTCCACGCCAGCGCTGGCCAACGGCGAGTCGAACGCGTTGACGTTCAAAGCCGAAGTCACGAGCAAAGGTTTCTTCGCGCGCCTGTTCAACCTGAAGTTCAAGGAGACCGTCGAGTCCATCGTCGAGCCGCATACGTTCACTATCAAGAAGACGACGATTCTGGACGAACAAGGAAAACGAGTCCGCGAGACCAAGTCGACCTTCGACAGTTCGAAGGGCCAGATGACCTGGACCTTGCGCGATCCAAACAATCCGCAAAGCGAGCCACGCCACGCAATCACCGAATTCTCGGGGCAACAACTACAGGACGTCCTCTCGGCGATCTACTTCATTCGCACGCAGCCACTCGAAGTTGGCAAGGGCTTTGATATTTTCATCGGCGATGGCGGACGTGTTTATACGATTCCGGTGAAGGTGATCGAGAAGAAACGAATGAAGACTGTGCTCGGACGCGTCGATGCGTTTCGCGTCACCGCGGAACTGTTTGGGCCTGAACGGCTGATCGACGACGAGAAGGGCGAGTTTTCGATCTGGTTTACTGCCGACGCGCGGCACGTTCCTGTCGGCGGGCGCGTTAAAACGGATTACGGAATTTTTGATATCAAACTGAAGCGTGTCATCACCGGTCGTCCTGCCGTAAAGTAGTTTCCGGTTACATACTTTCGAAGTTATGAGCGAGCCATTAATCATTGGTCATCGTGGCGCGTCTGCTGTTGCGCCTGAAAACACGATGGCGGCGTTTGCCGTTGCGGTTGAAGCTAGTGCTGATGGGATTGAGTTTGATGTGCGACTGAGTCGTGATGGTGTGCCGGTGATTATTCACGACGACAATTTGCAGCGGACGCACGGGCTGCGAAGGCGCGTAGTAGATTCGACGGCGGAAGAGTTGCGGAGCGTTAACGTTCCGAGTTTGCGTGATCTGTGTGAGTTGATGGCTGGTAACAGTTTGATCTTGTATCTGGAGATCAAAGATAGTTCTGCACAACTGGCTGAGCGGTGTTGCGAGTTGGTAAGAGAGTTCTCTTTTGAAGAGCGTGTGATTGTTGAGTGTTTCGACTTGAACGTTCTCAAACCTATCGATCTCACAACCGCGGCACTCTTTGAGCCACGGATCTACCCGGATAGAAACCTGGTAGATCGGGCGCTCGGCGTGGGTGCGTCAGTGCTGGCACTGCATCACCGGTTGGCGAAACCGCCGCTAGTCGAGAAAGCAAAACTCGCCGGACTCAGAATCGTTGTTTGGACTGTCGACGATCCCGCGTGGGTCGCGCGCGCGCAATCGCTGGGTATCGAAGCGGTGATTACAAACGATCCGGCCACGATGATTGAAGCCTCGGATCGTCTTCGCGTACAGTTGAACCGATGATTCGTCCCCCAGCCCAGTTTGCCCAGTTCAACCGATTCTTCGTCGCACACGACTTCTCAATTTCCTACCGGCGGGCCAAACAACTTCAGTGGCAGAACCAGGCAAGCTCGGGTTACTCATTGCTCGCGGTCCTGCAGGGCGAGCTTAGTTACACAACCGGCACGAAGCCAATCGATCTTCCCGCGGGTAGGTTCGTTCTATTCGAACCCAATTTGAGCATCACGGCAAACGCGACGCGCGCCGAGCTTCTCTACATCACGTTCTCCGCTTCGCTCGTCATGCAACACGCCGCGACAATGCGTCTGATTCCGCCGAACTCGACTGTCACCTTCAAATCGGATCACTTCAGCGACGATCAAAAACTCGACCGCTTGTTTGGCGAATTCGCCGCCGAACTGACCGACGACAAACCCGGCAAAGACATCGTGCTGCGCGCGCTCGGCGAACAAGTGCTGGTCCACGCCTTACGCAACTACGCGCAATCGCGCCGTTCGGAAGAGCTGGAGCTTTCGCGCGCCGGCCTCATCGACCGCCGCATTCGCCGCTCAGTCGAACTGATGTACACACAACTCGATCAAGACCTGACACTCAAAGCACTCGCCGCTGCTTCTTATCTCTCGCCTTTTCACTTCGCGCGTCTGTTCAAGAAACTCACCGGTTCGACACCGCACAATTATCTCGCGGGAATTCGCGCCGCACGGGCCCAACTGCTGCTCGCCGAAACAGAGCTCTCGGTCACGGAGATCGGCTCTCGCGTCGGCTATCTCAGCGCGAGTCATTTCACAAAAGCGTTTCGCCTCGCCACCGGCACCACACCGCGCGAATTTCGCAAGGCGCTCGTCGCCACAAACACTACCTCAGCAAACGAGCGCCAATAATGCGCAAGATCCGTCGGTTCGGTTCGCGTTCCCGTTAGTATCATCGCTCCAACTTTTCATTAGGAGAAACGCGAATGCCTGTTGCCAAGCAAGCGGAAATCAGTCCGGCCGAAGGAAAACTCGGAGTTCTACTCGTCGGTCTCGGCGCCGTCAGCACTACGTTCATCGCCGGTGTCGAAGCGATCAAGAAGGGTTTCGCAAAACCAATCGGCAGTCTCACGCAGATGGGCACGATCCGCCTTGGCAAACGAACCGACAATCGCGTTCCGTTGATCAAAGACTTAGTTCCGCTCGCGCAATTGAAAGATCTCGTCTTTGGCGCGTGGGACATCTTTCCTGACTCCGCTTACGACGCGGCGCTCAACGCCGGAGTGCTCGAAAAAGAGTTGCTGGCCCAACTGAAGGAGCCGCTGCGCAAGATCAAACCAATGAAGGCTGTCTTCGATCAGTCGTACGTGAAACGATTGAGCGGTACCAACGTGAAGACAGGCAAGACGAAGTTTGATCTGGCCCACCAACTCATCGACGAGATCGCGGATTGGAAAAAGAAGAACAAGTGCTCGCGGTTGGTGATGATTTGGGCCGCATCGACCGAAATCTTTTTGAAACAGCATCCGGTGCACAAGACGCTCGAATCGTTTGAGAAGGCAATGAAGGAGAACCACAAGGCGATCGCGCCTTCGATGATTTACGCCTACGCAGCGTTGAAATCGGGTGTTCCCTTCGCGAATGGCGCGCCGAATCTCACGGTCGACATTCCCGCGCTCATGACTCTTGCCGACAAGAATCGCCTCGCGATCTGCGGCAAGGATTTCAAGACCGGACAGACGTTGATGAAGACGATCATCGCACCCGGATTGAAGTCGCGCATGCTTGGTTTGCATGGCTGGTACTCAACGAACATTCTCGGGAACCGCGATGGTGAAGTGCTCGACGATCCCGATTCGTTCAAGACCAAAGAAGAGTCGAAGTTGTCAGTGCTGGAGTACATTCTTCAGCCGGAAGTCTATCCGGATCTCTACAAAGACTTCTCACACGTGGTGCGCATCAATTATTACCCGCCGCGCGGCGACAACAAGGAAGGCTGGGATAACATCGACATCTTCGGTTGGCTCGGTTATCCGATGCAGATCAAGATCGACTTTCTCTGCCGCGATTCGATCCTCGCGGCACCGATTGTTCTCGACCTCGCGCTGTTCCTCGATCTCGCTCAGCGCACCGGCATGAAGGGCGTGCAGGAGTGGCTTTCGTTCTACTTCAAATCTCCGCAAACCGCGCCCGGTCTCTATCCCGAGCACGACATCTTCATCCAGTTAATGAAACTCAAAAACACGCTGCGTCACTTGCGCGGAGAGGATCTAATCACTCACCTCGGTCTCGAGTATTACGATTAATCAAGTTCTGCCACAGACTCACACGGACGAACACTGACCCGTGTTTATCCGTGTAGTCCGTGGCAGCAAGTTCCTTGGAAACCTTTTGATTCATGTGTCGCCGAAAACGTGCAACTCACTGCTGTGAGATCGCACTGCTACAATTATTGTCAGTAATTCTTTGACACGAAATGTCAGAGAACCCTCAACTGTCGCCGTAACAATCACTTCTACAAAAAAGATGGTTGAATCTTTTCAGGTGACAATCGCGCCAGACTTGTATATATAGCTTCCGAGCCAGCGGGCGTTTTCGGCGCTAAAACTCAAGTTGGCGAACTTCAATTCATTCAAGCGCATCAATTTAACGTGCGGATCGTTCCTTGCTAGCAACAACAACGGGTCAGCAGTTTTTGACCTGTTGAAGCGGAAAATGGACCCGACAGAGCCGCAAGGAGTGAGCCGATGTTAGCAGAGATGGAAATGACAAGAACGATGAACAACACGGGTACGGTTTTCCTCGACCCCGATCAAAAGAGCCCGCGCGCTCAGGACTTTGAAGAGCGGCTCACGGCTCGAATCGTGGGTCAAGAACGCGCCGTCAGGCGCATGAGTGGTCTCTATCAGATTTTTCTGGCGGGTATGAATCCGCCAAACCGGCCAATCGGCACGATGCTGTTTCTTGGACCGACCGGTTCCGGAAAGACGCGCGTGATCGAAGCGGCCGCTGAAGTTCTCTACGGCGACTCCAATGCAATCGTGAAGATCGATTGTGCTGAGTTTCAACACTCGCACGAGATCGCAAAGCTGATCGGCTCGCCTCCGGGTTACCTCGGCCATCGCGAAACTTCGCCGATGTTGACCCAGGAGAACCTCGATCGAATGCACACCGACGATATGAAAGTCTCGCTGGTGCTGTTCGACGAGATCGAAAAAGCTTCCGACAGTTTGTGGCAACTGCTGCTCGGTATTCTCGACAAGGCCACGTTGACGTTGGGCGACAACCGTCGCGTCGACTTCTCGAAGTCGATGGTAATCATGACTTCGAACCTCGGCGCGCGCGAGATGTCGGAACTGATTTCGGGTGGTATCGGTTTCGCGCCCGGAAAAGGCACCAAGACGCCTAACGACACGGAAGTCGATCAGAAGATTTATCGGACGGCGGTCGAAGCGGCGCGGCGTAAGTTCTCGCCGGAGTTTATGAACCGCATCGATAAAGTGGTGGTCTTCCGCTCGTTGAAAGAACATCACCTGCGGCAGATTCTCGATCTCGAATTGCAAGCGGTTCAGGATCGGATCATGCAGTCGGCCGGAACCAAGTTTGTCTTTCAATGTTCAGAGACGGCGAAAGACATCCTGATGAAGGAAGGGCTCGATTACAAATACGGCGCCCGGCATCTTAAACGCGCGGTCGAACGCTTCCTGGTCTATCCGTTGTCGAACCTCGTGGCGACCGGACAGATTGGCCTGGGCGATCTGGTTCACGTCGACGTCGATGGCGTTCGCAACAAACTCGTCTTCTCGAAGAGTTCGGGCGGTGCGTTGATTCATGAGATGACGCAAGGCGCCAGTGCTGGGGCAGACTCTACGGAAACGCTTTCGGGTGGAGTTGGTCTACAGATTCCGGCAGCAGCTTCGAAGGCCGCGAAGAAGGGCCAGGGCCGCGATAAGACGGACACCTAAGGATTAGCTCGGTTTATCTTGCGAAGAGATTCGTAAGCCAGTTGAGAGAGAAAAGGATCGGCGGCGGTTGAAACGGACTTAAGAGCCGGAATCGCCGCCGGATCTGCGATCAGGCCTAATGCACGAGCCGCCTCACGGCGAACATCACTTGAAAGCTTCTCGTTACTAACCGCTGAGATCAGCGCCTGCGTTCCCGCTCTGCTTTTAATTCGGCCCAAAGCTTCGGCCGCGGCGCGCAACACGAAATCGTTGTCTTCCCGTTTGCGTTTGCTTTTCGCCGGCGCCGATAACTCCGGCGCCAGTGTGCCGGCTAACGCGATCACTCCCGCTTCGTCAGCGATCTTTCCGAGCGCGACGGCAGCGGCGCCTCGAACGCCGGCTTCCTTGTCATTCAACAATCGTTCACTGAGCGCGGTAGTCGCGGTTCGACTGTGCGTCTGACCGAGCGCGTATGCTGCTTCACGGCGGACAAACTCGTCTTTATCGTTGAGCAGTGGCAACAGCGCGGCGGCACTTTCCGCCGGATCGAGTGCCAGAATTGCTTTCGCCGCCATCACTCTAACGATCGGCGAAGGATCTGAAAGCGCGGGCAAAGCCACGCGTGAAGCTTCCGCACGGCGAATGGCGGCGAGTCGCATCAATGCATCGCGCCGGTCTTCTTCATCGCTGGAGCTGAGACGTTGCTGCTGCCTCTCGATTTCGACTTGAAGCGGAGTTAGATTGCGGGTGGCTTGAGCTCGTGTGAAGGATGCGCCGGTCGTCAGAAACAGGAAAGTCATCAGGCCGGCCACAAACATCGCCGGCAAGAACATCAGTTTATTCTTTTGGCCTTCGCGCATTCAGAGGTGAGCGCCGACTCGCGCGGCCGCTCGTTTTTCCGCTTTCCGGCGCACTGCTTCCCACTCAAACGCCTGGCGCGCACGCCGGTTCTCGTGGGCCTCTGCTAAAACCGACAACACCTCATCTTCCCAAGTGGATGAAACGGTTCTCGAACGGCGCGTTGATTCGTGTTGGGATTCGTGCTGAGTTTCCATTGCCGAAATATAGTCTAAAACCTCGCAGACCTCGGCTTCATTTAGCGTCTCGAGTTTCTGGGCGAGAAACTGGCGCTGGTTTACTGTTCTGCCCATTTCCGTGCTCCTTTCGGGGCGACGAGTGTTTTTGCGACGGGGCAGCAATATACACGACTAAAAAGCGGGGAGGCAAGAATTTAGGCCAATAGAAAACAGCCGCGGCTAGTCGATCCGCGAAGTGATGCCGTGCACGGTATCAACTATGAGCACCGCGATTGGGGGATAGATAATCAGGTCAGGAATCAAAATGGCCGCCCAAGTGTAGGCCAGGACGCTCGACTGCACGATACTGGCGCGATCGCGAAACATCGTGGCGATATCGTTGAAGAAGTCCTGCGTGTGCCAACCGATGTAGAGCCCAATGCCGACACTGAGCCCGTAGCCCACGAGCAAAAACGTGTACGCCGAGAAGCGTGTAAACGGTTGCTCCGGCAAGCTCGGACCTCGCATGATCGAACCCTGAATCAAGTCAGGCCGATAAGTGTAGTGAGCGAGGTATTCGCGCAGGCGGTTTGCGAGATGCCACACGCCCATCACAAACAGAGTGAGCACGATGACCTTGCCCCAGGTCGAGAACACCTGCCAAAGCTGCGGCCGCATCATCGCCAAAAAGAACGTCGACAGAAACAGTGAAACGGTCGTGAAGACTGCACGCTGGCGTTCGCGGTTTTCGAGTCGATCGCGTTCCAGGACTTCATCAACCAGACGATCCCATTTTGCCTGCACCGCGAGGTTACGAGCGCGCTTCGCGTGCGGATTATTGGAGTCGAGAATCGAATAACTGCGGTTCTTTTGCTCGCGCAGTTTTTCGTCGTAGTAAGCGCGCTCCTGCGGATCGATCAGCGTGTGATACGCCTTCGACAGCAGGGCAAACTGGCGTCCGGCTTCGGAGTTTGGATTCAGATCGGGATGACTTTTGCGCGCAAGTTTCCGGTAAGCCGATTTGATTTCGGCTTGGGATGCATTGGTCTTAACGCCCAGAACTTTGTAGTAGTCGATCACTGTGCTTCTGTTGGACTCCTTGAAAGCCAGCGATGATTGCCAGGGCTGCCTGAGGAGAAAGCGCTCGGCGCCGAAATTATAACACCCGACGCAAGGGTTAGCCGTCGTTCAGTTTATTCAGATGTCCGACTCGGTAAAAAAGTTCCAAGGTTGCCAGGAGTTCGTGTTGGAAGGGGGGTGCCAAAGGGGAGCCGGGATAATAACCTCGAGCGGCATTCGAGGGGGCGAGGACGTTATGACTAAGGCGACTCGCACCCTTTGGCGATTGCTATACGACATTACAACCGCTATGCCATCCCTCGATCCTTCAAAAAACCCCGAAAAATGAAGAAATGCTCTGTAAGCGAGCGCACAAGTGTCAACAAGCGGAAACACAACTGTCTACGACTAATGACACTTTCCCTCCCGTGAGCTGCCGTTTGGTTTTCTCTGTGCCTCTGTGTCTCGGTGGTTTTTGACCACGGAGGCACAGAGACACGAGAAATGTTAACGTGTGCTGGCGCGGTCCACGATCCGCAACAAGGTTCGGACGGCGATGCCGGTTGGTCCCTTGGACCGGTAGGGCTTCGCGTCGTCGCCCCACGCCGTTCCGGCGATGTCGAGATGCGCCCAGGCTATCCCATCGGCAAACTCTTTAATAAAGGCGGCTGCGGTGATCGTGCCGGCCTTGCGCCCGCCGACGTTCTTGATGTCGGCGATATCCGACTTGATCTGTTTCGAGTACTCCTTGTCGAGCGGCAACTGCCAGAACTTCTCGCCGACTTCCCTTCCCGCTGAGATGATCTCGTCGATCAACTCCTGATCGGTTCCCAAGACAGCGGCGTTGACGTCGCCGAGGGCAATCGAAACCGCGCCGGTCAGCGTCGCCATGTCGATGACTTTGGTGGCGCCGAGCTTCTTCGCATAAGCGATCGCGTCGGCCAGAATCAATCTTCCTTCCGCGTCGGTGTTGATGATCTCGATTGTCTTGCCGGTCATCGCCTTCACGACGTCGCCCGGTTTTGTCGCCTTGCCTGACGGCAGGTTTTCAGTGCACGGAGCAACACCCAAAATCGGAATCGGCGGTTTGAGCTGCGCGATCGCCCGCATTGCGCCCAGAACTGTGGCGGCGCCGGTCATGTCGTACTTCATCAACTCCATGTTCTCGCCGGGCTTCAGCGAAATACCGCCGGAATCAAACGTCACGCCTTTACCGACAAACGATAGCAACTCTTTTTCATCACCGCTGGAAGTTGCGGGCGTGTATTTCAGGATGATCAGTTTCGCCGGCTCTTCCGATCCGCGAGTGACACTGAGCAACGAGCCCATGCCTTCCTGTTCCATGCGCGCTTCGTCGAGCACGTCGATGCTCAGACCAAACTCGTTCGCGATGTCGCGAGCTCGCTCAGCCATGTCGGAAGGTGTCATGTAGGCACCCGGTTCGTTGGCGAGATCGCGCGTGAAATTGATCGCCTCACCGACGATCGTTCCCGCTTTCACACCACGGTCGAGCGCGCCTTCGTCTCCACCTTCGATTGCCACCACCAAACGATCGACCTTCCTCTGGTCCTTATCAACCGTTCGATATTTATCGGGATCGAACAGCGAGATGAATGCGCCCTCAACGGCCCGGCGCGCGGTTTCTTCATCCTTGCCCTTTACGCGCGGCACGACGGCAATCGACTTAACGTTCTTGCTGCGCAACGAGCGCACCGCAGTTCCACTCATCTGCGAAACCTGCGGACTGGCGTAATCCTTTTCGTCGCCGACGCCCACCAGCATCAAGCGCCGAAACTTGGCCTTGTCATTGCCGACAAGATGAAAGTAGGCGGTCTCGCCTTCTTTGCCGGCAAACTCCTCGGCATCAATAGCGGACCGGACGAGCCCGCCGGAAAGTTCATCGAGTTTTTTCAGGAACCCGTCGCCGGGTTTCTCGTCCTTGAACACAGCAACCGCGAGAGCCTGAACGTCAAGCTCTTCGATCGGACCTCGGTTGGCTTCAACTTGCATGTGAGTGGGTTCTCCTGGATATGAAATGCAGAAAGCTTAATTTTTCATTTTATCGATTGCGCTCCTTTAGTTGCGCTCGTGTTTCTCGTTCCACCGTTCGCTTCAACTCGGCTTCGCGCTTGTCGTACATCTTCTTGCCGCGAGCAACACCAACTTCTATTTTGATCCGGCGATTCTTGAGGTAAAGCTGCGTCGGGACGAGAGTCATGCCCTGCCTGGCCAATGCTTCATCAAGTTTCGAAATCTCGCGCTTGTGAAGCAGCAGCTTGCGGGTTCTCAGCGGCTCGTGGTTCTCACGATTGCCATGAGAATACGGCGAAATGTGGGCATTGAACAACCATGCCTCGCCATCGCGCACGGAAACGTAGGCTTCCTTTAATTGTACGCGCCCAGCCAACGCGCTCTTCACTTCCGTTCCGGTCAAGGCAATTCCAGCCTCGTACTTGTCGGAGATGTGGTAGTTGTAAAACGCAGCGCGATTAGCCGCCAACACTTTTTCTTCTTTACTGGGCAACGTTGTTCAGCTTCAAATCGAGTACGTCGTGACGCGTGATGATGCCGACAATACGGCCATACTCTTCAACCAGCACTGCGGGACTGGTCTGCAATTTTCGCGTCACTTCATTGGAACTGGCATCGACATCGACACTCGGAAAACCTGTTTCCATTACTTCACGCACCGGCGAATTGAGCAGTTCCCGATCGCGCACAACCTTTGCCAGCACGCGATTCTCCCTTAACGATCCGACGCACTTTCCTTCCTCGAGCACCGGGATCTGCGAAAGACCGAGCTCGTCCATCTGTTGCAGAGCGACGGTGACGGTGTCAGCCGGCGCAACGGTAACGAGTGTTTTCGGCGCCTGTGGTTTCTTGGTTCCGCTGATCAATCCGGCGGTGATTCTTTGCGGCTCGAGCAGCCGCTTCTCTTTCAACCATTCGTCTGAATGGTGCTTGCTCAGATAATGTTCGCCCGTGTCGCAAACGATGAAAACGACGATCGCGTTTTCGTCGAGGTTTGCGCCCACCTTAAGCGCTGCTGCTAAATTCGTTCCGGTCGAGCCGCCGCAGAAAATCCCTTCCATTCGCCCGAGCAGACGCGACATCTCAAACGAATCGCGATCGGTGACGTTGATTACTTCATCAACGTACTTGATGTGCACGTTTGGCGGCACAATCTCCTGCCCGATTCCTTCGACGAGATAAGGCGTAGCTTCGACCACCTTGCCGGTTTCTTTGTAGCTCTTGAAGATCGAGCCATACGGATCGGCGCCGATGATTTTGATCGCCGAACTCTGCTCCTTTAAATAGCGGCCCGTGCCGGAGATCGTTCCACCCGTGCCGAGGCCGGCAACAAAGTGTGTGATCTTGCCTTCCGTTTGCCGCCACAATTCCGGTCCGGTGGTCCGGTAGTGTGCTTCCGGGTTAAATGGGTTTGAGTACTGATCCGGGTAATAGGAATTTGGAGTTTCGGCGGCGATCCTGCGTGCAGTTGAAACGTAGTGATCGGGCGTTCCTGGTTTTGCCGAAACGGGAGTAATGACAACGTCGGCGCCGAGCGCTTTCAGGTAGCGCGACTTCTCGACCGAAGCTTTGTCAGTCATGACAAAGATACACTTGTAACCCTTCACTGCCGCGGCGAGCGCCAAACCAATTCCGGTGTTGCCTGACGTCGCTTCAACCACAGTTCCGCCCGGCTTCAGAACGCCTTCACGTTCGGCTGCTTCGATCATCGAAACGCCGATTCGATCTTTCACCGAGTAACCCGGATTCAGGCTCTCCATCTTCGCGAAGATCTGGGCTTTTACTCCGCGCGCCAACCGGTTCAGTTTGACCAAAGGTGTATTCCCGATGAGGCCGAGAATGTTTTCCTTGAATTCCATACAGTCTCCGACGAGTCGGTATAAATTGCGGCTCTATCTATAACAGAAGATTGGAAGATCAACGAACGTGAGGAAGCTACCTTAAGACAATTTTGCTGAGAATCAAAATGTGGCGGGAACCAAAAATGTTAGGACCCGGATGTGCTCTCCCCTTCACATCCGGGCCCCCACAAGGCCACTCATCTTGCAATGTGTGACCGAACCTTTATTGAGACCGCTTAGTAGCGTCGGTTTCGGTACCGATATCTGTCTCTATCTTTGTCTCGAACTCCGTAGGTGTAGATGGCTGCACCACCACCACCGGCTATCGCTCCGATAATCGCACCCTTCTTGCCACCGATGATGCCACCGAGTAGCGCGCCTCCGCCGGCGCCGGCCGCAGTGGTTAACTTGTCGCGATGCCTATCCCAGAAAGATCGATCGCGATCCCATCTCCTGTCATAACGACGTCCGTCATAACGCTGCTCGTAGCGCCGTCCGTCGAATCGTCGCTGTCTCGTTTGGGCGCCAGCGGGAATTGCTGTAACCATGAGCGCCAGCAAACAAAAAATCGTGATTAATCCTTTTTTCAACCCTTTGTTCATCCTAACTGCCTCCGCGTCTCTTTTGGCAATGACCGTGCCAATCGCGTGAAGCGCGCATTTTTGCAGTTTTCGGGGAGTTGGGTTAAAAATCGGGTCACAGCGTTAACCATAACGTGCGCATAGCGGGAGGCGATTCACCTTTTGGGGTAATCGACTTTCGGAGGAGGGACTACTGAAGCTACTCATACTCGACAGCGAACAAATCGCGCGGCTTTTGCCGATGGCGGAGTGCATCGAGCTGATGTCGGACGCGCTCGCGTCGCTGGCTCGTGGAGAAGTTTATCAACCGCTGCGCACGATCATTCGTCCGCCGGACGCGCGTGGTCTGCTGGGATTGATGCCTGCGTACCGTCACGGAGAGCGAGGCGCGTTTGGAATGAAAGCGATCTGCGTTTTTCCAGGTAATCCGTCAATCGGCAAAGACGCGCATCAGGGTTTGGTGATGTTGTTTAGTCAGGAAACCGGCGAGCCGTTGGCGCTGATGAATGCGTCGCAGATCACGGCGACTCGCACGGCCGCGGTTTCCGCTGTTGCGACTCGATTGCTCGCGCGGCCGGACGCTTCAGATTTAGGAATCATCGGCGCGGGCGTGCAGGCGCGAACACATTTGGTGGCGCTGGCATGTGTTCGATCGATCAAACGCGCGCGAGTGGCGTGTCGAAATCAGGAACACGCGGTTCGGCTCGTTGGTGAGATGCAGGACAAGGTGGCGTTTCCGATTGAAGCTGTGAGTACTAACGAAGCGGCAGTGCGTGATGCGGATATCGTCGTCACGGCGACTTCGGCTCACCAACCTGTCTTGCAAAGAAACTGGATCGCGGACGGCGCACACATCAACGCGATTGGTACACACTCACCGCAGTCACGCGAGATCGACACTGACACGATGGCGACGGCGCGGATCTTTGCCGATCGCCGCGAGTCTGTTTTGAACGAAGCAGGTGATTATTTGTTGGCCGCACAGGAAGGCGCTGTTACTCCGGAGAGCATCATCGCCGAAGTCGGTGAAGTGATAATTGAAAGCAAAAAAGGAAGAACTTCGGTTACGGAGATAACGCTCTTCAAATCTTTAGGATTGGCAATCGAAGACGTTGTTTGCGCCGAGTATCTCTTCCGCAAAGCACAAGCGGAGGACGCTGGGACGTGGGTCGATTTTTAATGTCCTTTTGAGTGACCGTCGAGAGCCCGGCGAACCGCGCGGCGGACCAGTTCAGTAGTCAATCCGTAAACCAGGTGCGACGTAAACGCATAGGCGTGAATCGAAGCGGGATAATCGGTCGCTTTTCTCGACAGTCCGCTCGCGGGAACAATCACTTCGTCAGCAATTAACCACACAGCCGCGCCAAACGCGGTCCCTTCACAAGCAGTCGCGGCCGGCATTACTTCTGCCACGGCTCCGTAGATCGCTCCCGAGGTAGTGCCCATCGCGTAATGGGCAATAGCTCCAGCTTTCTCTTTTTCTGATTTCGTGAGGTGATGAGCGAAGACTAGTTCGCTGACAGCATTGCCGGTCCTCACAGCCGCGTTGTCGTCTGGTTCATCGACGCCACGCTCCTCAAGCTCGCGGCCGATGCCGTGGTCCGGCGAACCTTGCTGGAGCGATTGCGCTCCGTGTGGCCGCTCCTCGTTTTCCATCAGCTTTCCCCATGCCGATTGGAACTGGTTCATTACATAAGAAGCAACTAAACCGGCCGTAGCACCCGCGGCAATCCCTTTGTAGATACTCATGCGCGGGAGTATACAACTCGCCCGAATCAAATCAGCCGGTCGCCCTCAAACGAAACAGAATCTTGACGATAATGACATCCCCGGCTCTGCCGGTTGTGCTGCGCCGCCTGCGCAACGATCAACGCGACCTCAACGGCATTGCGTAATCCGATTAATCCGTCAGACAGTTTCGTGCTGCGATAGAACGTCTCAATCTCGTTCCACAAGTGACGCAGTTCGCGAATTGCTCGCGACAAACGATCGGCGCTACGCACCAGACCAACGTAGTGCCACATGATGTTTTGAATCGTCTGCATGTCGCCCTGAATCAACGCCGGATCCGGATCGGCGCTCAAGCCACTCTCGTCCCACGGCGGAATGTCGTTGAACTTCGGCAGCTTGGCATTCTCCGGCCGATCGAGGGCGCGTTCGATCTCGATCGCGACGCGATTTCCCCAAACCAGACCTTCGAGCAACGAAGTTGACGCAAGCCGATTAGCGCCGTGAACACCGGTGCAACTGATCTCGCCGATCGCATACAAGTTATCGATCGTGGACCGGCCCCACTCATCGACCAGCACGCCGCCGCAGAAATAATGCGCCGCCGGGACAACCGGAACTGGCTCGATCGAAATGTCCAAGCCGACTTTCAAACACTCTTGATAGATGAAAGGAAAGCGCTCGCGAATCGCTTCAGCCGGCATGTGCGAAGCGATGTCGAGCAGCACGAACGAGTAGCCATTTGCTTCCATCTCGTGCTGGATCGCGCGCGCCACAATGTCGCGTGGTGCGAGATCTTTCCACTCTGGAGAATAATTCTGCATGAACGGACGCAGATCGGGCGTCAGCAACACGCCGCCCTCACCACGCACCGCCTCGCTGATCAGCATGCCCTCGGCGCCAGGCGCAGCCAGTGCCGTGGGATGAAACTGCACGTATTCAGCATTCGCAATGCGCGCGCCCGCTCGATGGGCCATCGCCAAACCGTCGCCACGCGCGCCAATCGGATTTGTCGTGTTGCGATAGATCCGTCCGAGACCGCCTGTCGCCAGCACCGTCGCGCCCGCCAGATAACGATGGACCGTGCTCTCTTCGCGATCGAAAACGTAGCAACCATGACACGAGATGTCGCGATAGTTGTCGAGTGGATCGCGCGAATGATGTGGAAACGTGATTAGGTCGACAGCGGTAGCTTCGGATTTGATCTTGATATTCGGATAATCGCTGAGTGTACTGATCAGACCGTTGCTGATCGCACGTCCGGTGGCATCGCCCACATGCAGGATCCGGCGCCGCGAGTGAGCCGCTTCCTGGCCCCAAACCGGCGCGCCTTCGGCATCGTGATCGAAAACCACACCAGCGGCCCGCTCGAGTACTTCGTTTAGCAGCGGTGGTCCTTCAGTCGCCAGAATGCGCGCGGCTTCCGGCGAGCTCACGCCCGCGCCGGCGGCGATGATGTCTTCGAACAACAACTCGGCGCTGTCGTCAGGACCACGGCCGATGATGCCGCCTTGCGCGTAACGGGTGTTGGATTCGTGAGTATCGCGCGCCCGAGTGATGACGGTGATATGGCGATTGGGATTGCGCGCCAGCCGGAGAGCAGCGGTTGCGCCCGCGATGCCGCAACCGATGATGAGCACCTCTGTTTCTGCCATATTCAGTGATCAGTCTTCGCGACCGATCTGAAGCATCCGTTCAACTGAACGGAGTGCCCGCTTGCGCACGTCTTCGTCGATCTCGATCTCGAACTGCTCTTTCTGCAACGATTCGAGTGTGTCTTCGAGTGTGATCTGATTCATGTGCGGACAACGCACACTGCACAACCGCAGCATCTCTTTGTCAGGATTCGCAGCCGCGATGTTGTCGCCCATAGAACACTCGGTCAGCAGCAGATAACGCGGCGCGCGCGTCTTCTCAACGTAACGAATCATCGCCGTCGTGCTGCCGGAATAGTCAGATGCTTCAACAACTTCAGGACTGCACTCAGGATGGGCCAGGATCACCACGTCCGGAAACTGCTTGCGGACGTTTTTAATGTCTTCAACACTGAACTTCTCGTGCACTTCGCAGCGTCCCGGCCAACCGATCATCTGGTAGTCAAGCTCGTTAGGAAACTGATGGCGCGGATCGCGTGTCGGGTAGATGATCTGCTTCCCTGTTTCTCGCGCAACGTTGCCGGCGAGGTATTCATCAGGAATGAAGATCACCTTGTCTGTCTTCAACGAATTAACGACGTCGACAGCATTCGACGAGGTGCAACAGATGTCCGACTCCGCTTTCACATCCGCATAGGTATTGATGTAGGTCACGACCGGAACGCCGGGAAAGCGCCTCTTCAACTCGCGCACGTCTTCGGCGGTGATGCTCGCGGCCAGCGAACAACCGGCTTTCTCGGAAGGTATCAATACCTTCTTTGTCGGATTCAGAATCTTCGCCGTCTCTGCCATGAATTTCACGCCGCAGAAGACGATGATGTCTTTGTCAGTTTCCGCCGCCCTGCGGCTGAGCTCGAGTGAGTCGCCGACGAAATCGGGAATCGAGTGAAAGAGCGCCGGCTCCATGTAGTTGTGGCCAAGTATGACGGCGTTCTTTACGACTTTGAGCCGGTTGATTTCAACCGCCAGCTCCGCTTTGAGACGCAGTTCGAAGTCGGGCACCGTGTCGGCCAATAGCCGCTTCAACTTCTGGTACATCTCTTCGGTTGTCGCGTCAGTAAACATCTCAATCATCTTTGTTAACAAACTCCAGACTCACGTCAAAGACCCTTGGTGAATGCGTCAAAGCGCCGACGGAAATGTAGTTCACACCCGTGCGGGCTACTTCGAGCACATTTTCGAGCGATACGTTGCCAGAGGCCTCCAGCTTTGCCCGTCCGTCGTTTAGCTGGACCGCCTCACGCATCAGCTCAGGCGACATATTATCGAGCAAAATCCTTTCGACTTCGAGCGCCAGCGCCTCGCGGACGTGTTCGAGTGTGCGCGCCTCGACTTCGATCTCTAACTTTGTACCTGATTCACGAACTCTCGTAACCGCGGCAGTGATCGAGCCGGCGAAGTCGATATGGTTGTCCTTAATTAAAACCATGTCGAAAAGCCCGGTGCGATGGTTTTGTCCACCGCCGATTTGCACGGCGAGTTTGTCGGTCAAACGAAGACCCGGCGCAGTCTTGCGCGTGTCGAGAATAACGGCGTCTGTGCCTGAGACTGCATCGACAAACTGGCGCGTCAGCGTGGCAATGCCTGACATGCGGCCGAGAAAGTTCAGTGCGGTGCGTTCGCCGGTGAGTAGTGCGCGCGCTGGACCAACAACTTCGGCGACGATGGTCTTGTTGTCAACCTTTGCGCCATCGCTGACTTGCGGCGTGAACGTGATGCGCTCGTCGAGCTCGCGCCAAACGGCTTCAGCGATCGGCAAACCAGCGACTACTCCGTTTTGTTTCGCAATGATTCGGCCACGAAGCGATGCATTGGCGGGAACGATTGTGTCGGTGGTTACGTCGCCGCTGCCGATGTCTTCATCGAGCGCGCGTCGAATACATTGAGAGATATCGACGGGCAAGGCGGTTTCGTTTTGGAGGTTCTTGGCCAAAGCTCATTCTAGCTCTTATCGGATGGTGATCAAAAGATCGCGTCCGTCCTGGGCCTCGTTTCCGTTGTAGTCCCTGGCGATGATTCTGAGCACGTAATCGCCGGGTGGCAGTTTCGATGTGTCCCAGGCATCCCTGTTTGCCCGGCCATCGCGCACCCAGTTGGTGACTTCATACAAGAACTTCGTCGCCTCGCTGCCGTAGACGGTGATACCACTCTGCTCTGCGTAAGCGATCTTCGTGCTTTCGCGATCCGGCGGTAGACGATCGTAGATCTGTGTAATTCGCGGCTCGGTAAAGTCTCGCGCAGGAGTGCCATCGCTGTTGAGGACTTGGTAGCCGAGCATGTATAGACCGAGCCGGCGGCGGTCCGCGTTCAGGTTCGTCCGATCGAACGCGTCGACGACAATGCGCACTTTGCCAGTGACCAGCAGGCGTCCGTTTTGTTTTTCGGCAAACTTTGGTCCCGATTGATCGAAGAGTTGAATGCCGTCCTTTTCGATCGTTGGATCGATGTCGTCTTTGAAACCGACGGGCGTTAAGAATAACGGATTGATCTCACCGCCCGATGGACCAACGATCAGGTGCACGTGATACATCCGGTTGACTGTGCCGACAGCGTCGCCGGGTCGAAAGCGCGTGCCGCGTTTGATTCGCAGGCGTGCGAGTTTTCCGTCCGTTCCGTTTACGGATACGAAACGCGGATCGTCAAACACCTTTCCGTCTTTGTCGCGGCCGACGTGCATGTGAATGTAAGAGATGAGTCCGACGCGCATTCCTTCGTTGATCGAATCGAAGCCCCAGTTTGGCAGCGGGGTCGTAACTTTTTCTGAACGCACAACACGGACGGTTGATCCGTAAGGGCCGAAGACGTCGAGTCCGCTGTGGAGATGGTGACGGCTGTCGGTTGAATCGAAACTACCGCGCACCTCGCCGAGAGTGGCGACGACTTCGTGTGGACGATCCTGCGGATCGATGGGCCAGATGAGTGATTGTTGGTTAAGAGTTTCGTTACTGAGGCGCGGGAGTGGTCCGAGTTCTGTTGTAGCTGCCGCGGCGGCGATCTGATCCGAGGGGTTTGCTTCCAGTTTGCGCACCAGGCAGTTTGCGCTGTCGGTGACGTAGAGTTCGCCGGTGCGTTGCACGACGGCAATTCCGGCCGGCTGATTGAAACGCGCACCGTCGGAGCCGTTGGCGAAACCTGAGCCACGACCAGTAATGACGTGTGCGGCGCCGTCGGGCGCGACTTGTATAACGCGCGAGCGATCAAACTCGGTGATGTAAAGAAACTTGTCGTGTGTCAGAGCAAGCCCGACAGGATTCGAAAGCTCTTCACCGTTGATGCTTACCGAAACGGTGCTGACGTTTCCGTCCGGAGTTATTTTGCGCAGACGATCATTGCCCGTATCCGCGACGATCAATGCTCCATCGGTGGTTGCAATGATGCCGCACGGTGTATCGAAGAGACTGCTGTTGCGATCGCCGTCTGCGTAACCGGGCGTACCGGCTCCCGCGACAGTGCTCACCTGACCGTCAGGTGAGATCTTTCGCACGCGATCATTGTAAGTGTCAGAAACAAAGACGTTACCGTGCGCGCCAACAGCGACGCCGATTGGACCATTGAAACGCGCTTGCGCGGCTGGACCATCAGCGTAACCGGCAGTGCCGTTGCCGGCGATTGTCGTCACTTCTCCCTGTGGCGTGACCTTGCGAATTCGATTGTTGCCCGTGTCGGCAACGTAAAGATTGCCGGTCGAATCGATCGCGAGCGCGGAAGGTGTGTTGAAAGCAGCAGCGGAGCCAACGCCGTCGGCGAATCCCTCGCTACCACCGGCGAATGTCGTAACGTTTCCCTCCTTGGTGATCTTGCGAATGCGATTACTCTCACCTGCATCGGCGACGTAAATCGTTCCGTCATCGGCGATCGCAATCCCGAACGGATCGGCGAACGCGGCTTGTGTTGGTTGCTGGCTGTCGCGAAACAACGGCGAACCGTCGCCCGCAAACGTAGTGACGTGTGCGCGCCAGCCAACCGGTGTCGGTACGGGTTTCCGGGCTCTACGAACAAGAAAAAAAGTGACCGCAGCACCGGCGATCACTAGCAGTGTGATGAGGACGATCGCTTTACGCATCAACGCTACTTGTTCAGATAGACTTCCGGCTGCACGAGCATCTCTTCTATGCGCGCCACATAACGACCGACGTGCAGACCGTCAACCAGCGCGTGATGCACTTCGACTGAAAACGGCATCAGCGTGCGATCGTTCTCCTGCGTGAACTTTCCGAAGGAGATCTTTGGCACGGAATCCTCGCGCCGCCAATTGCGTGCGTGCGAGAAGCTGGTGAAAGAGATCCACGGCAGCGTGGTGCAATGGATGCGCGCATCGTCGTCGTAGCGCGGCTGGAAAGTGCCGTCTTTCTTCATTTCTTCGACGGCGCGTTGCGCTGGTCCAATAAACTCCGCGAAGGTTTCGGCGTAGTCGAAATAGACGAGAGTAAAGGTCTCGTTTGGCAGCATGAGTGTCGTACCACCATTTATGACGTCGTGCACCAGCACCTGGCCGTTACGTAAGCGGTAGCGGAATTGTTCGACTTCGTTGGCGGCTTTCAGCGCGAAGAAATGGTAAGTCAGAGCAACGCTAGTGCCCGGATGATTGCGAAGTTCTTTAATCAGATTCGTAACGTCGAGACGCGTACAGATATTGAAATATGGCTTATCGAAGTCGCGGTAGAACTCGAAGAGTTCGCGCCGCGGCCACGTAGCCAGATCGAGATAAGTCGGCATGTGCGGGATTGTACCCGAAGACGGCGGAACTCCGATCAAGGTTGCCCCAATCGGTCCGACGCGGCGTTGTTGGGTCTTTATCTTCAATTGTTCGCTTGATTCTTAGGCGAAAAGAAATGGATAAACAGGTCTATTTCTTTGATTTGCTTGCGAGTGAGCAGTTTCTTCGGCGGTTTCTCTTCTTCTGAAAGATACTCCACACCAAATTGAATACTTGCGTAAAAACTCGATCGGAAGACTCGACGGACTGACTTGGCAACGATGTCAAAAAACGATAGAAAAGCTAGAAGTTCCCGCCTTCCCCAGTCGGTATTAATATCGTATCGCTCGCTCGTTAATAACCCATGAATCAGCTGATTTCGCATTTGCAAGAATAAATCGAAACTGGACCGTACAAGCGGTTCGATTTCATAACCTTCATCGATAGCTGCTAATAAATTTCCGAGCGTTTTCCGCTTCCATCCGTTTCGTAGGTCGTAAATTGTTTGATACTTCCGTTTTTGACGCTCAGAGACACCCAACAAGAATGAGTGCACAATGTAGTGTTCGATTTGCTGGCACACTGCCAAACACATCCCAACCATTGTGAGCAGATGTATCTGAGATGGTTCCCATCCATCCTGATCATTATGATCGTAGTTCGAGAGCTGCGGATCTAGTCTCAGCTCTTCAAGAGCTCGCCTTCCAATGGTCCTGGACTTGGTGGGGCAGTCGTTGGACCATTCGTAAACTACATCTTCAAGAAGCATCTCTTCGCGGCCATCAATCACGCGGAATTCGGCGCCCAATTCTTTCAGCAAAGAACTATCTGCGTACCAAGGCCAGGCAGTATATTTATCCGGGCTCTTACGGCAACGATTAGTGAAAGAGTTTTCGATTCTCTTCGGAATCTTGAGAAGCTTGGTTACTCCTACCTCATGTCTCCTGAAGTCATTCATATCTTTTTCGATACGAAAAGCGCTTCGGCTGTTGCGAGCCACGATGAAGCAGTCTTCGAGTCCGTCGGACTCAACCCAATAGAGATACCAAGCACTCATTACGACTTCAGGCTTTGATTGTCTTCTGTTCCTCCTGAATCCTCCGCAAGACTCAGGGAAAGGAGTAACAGTCCAAGGAAAATCTGACAAGCGCGTTAAAAACAAAATAATGGAGTAGAGGATAGAGCCAAACTGTTGATCTTGCTATACTACGCACCAAATGGCGGGGTAGCTCAGATGGTTAGAGCGTGGGATTCATAACCCCAAGGTCGGCGGTTCGATCCCGCCCCCCGCTACCAATCAAATTAACAGCTTAGGCGGCAGGTACTTGCCGCCGTTTTGCTAGGGTGGGGACCTTGTGACGGTCCGCGGTTGCCGTTGCGCAAGCGCTCTTGACTGCAAGCTTAATCTAGTTGAGCCTAGTATCGCTTGTCTTCTTTGGCAGATTGGCTGAAGATCCATCGTTGTAGTTAGAAACATAGCAACCAAAGGCAATCTTAGATACCGCCGTCTGCAGCATGTTACAGAACGCGCAACTTAGAGCGCCGTTTAAGCTGAAGTCTCAGAATGTTTGATTCGTAGCTTTAGTTTCACCCCCCTGTGCTTCTTCTCTTTCTACTTTCTCAATGCAAGCTAATGGAAAAGAATTTGATAAAAAGGTTAGGCCGGACGACCAAAAGATGTTGAGTGAGCTTGATTTTCTCAACAATGTAATGGCCACATTCGTTCGGAATCTTTATCTTCTTGAAACTGCGGCAATAATCGACTTCCGCAGTTCGAGCAAAACTTACTTTTCCGATATTGACGAGCACCACAGTTCGTACAGGCTATAAATTGATCGTCTTTGAGTTCGTTCATTTGGGTTTGTAGGTGTTGATCTTCAACGTTCCGAAACATCGGGCAGTCCGGACAAGTCTCAGTTTTCTTCCCGTTCGATCAACGTGGAAGCGGGGTTCCGTCGGTGAAGCAAAACATATCTTCTGGACCGGCCTGCCACTCACACGTGGGACAGAATCTGACTTTGCCAGGAACCGTGCTTGGTGTTCGATAGTTTCCAAGAAGAATATTGTTATACTCTTTGCTATTAACCCACTCGTCCAGAGTTCCTGCCCTTTCTACTGAGAACGGATGCTCTGCTCGCACGGTAACAAGGAACTTGTAGAACCGATCAGTCATACTTTTGATCGAACCCTTCCTTGTAGGTATGCGCTTGATTCAGAAACTGCTGCACGTCTAACGACTCAACATGGCTTTGTTCCTCCAGCTAACTTCATCAGCATAGCGATGCAAGGATGCGGATCCTGCATTGTGAGTAGAGCAGCTCTGTCGGCGCTTAACTCGGAGCGACGATCCCAGGCAAGTAATGCCGCTTCAACTCCTGCTCCCACAACAGACCCGATCCCAAGAGTAGCGCGACCGGCCATTTCGACTAGAGGCTTGAGACCGCGGGCCATCATTTTGTAGAGAGCATGACCGCACTTGATGTGGCCCAACTCGTGGCCAGTGACAGCCATGACTTCATCATCGTCCATCAATTCAAGAAGACCCATTTGCAAAACAAGAAGCGATGCTTGTGTCCGACCGTGTACACGTTGACGCCTCCCTGAATTACCTAGAACTCGGGTTGGGGAACATCCAACATATCACAACATTCCCTTACCATATGGTATCGCTATAATGCTGCTCCCTGCTCATGCCCAGCGCGCACGGAAATACTGACAGACTTCCAGTTGTGTTTTTGTGAGTGACATGAGGATCCCGATCAGGAGTAGATTTACCTTTTGCTAATCCTCTTCCCCAAACATCTTTAGCATCGTAAGCGACGTGTCTTTCGGCATGAAGCCCATTGTCAGATCGAACATATGCAACAAAGGGCCTGGGCTATTTCCGCATCGTTCCACTTCGACAGAAAATGATGGAAACTGTTGAGTGTAGCGTCAAAACGATTGTTACGAGATAGCACGCCTATAGACGCAGTAGTCGTGCAAACGATCCTGTGTTATGTGCAAGCATTCGAAGCAACTGTCCTGCCGCAATGTCCGGAGATATTCGAACATCCACATACCCAAACGTATGAATTATTTCTACTCTGAACATCTCCTTGTCTGCGGTAGCTTCATACTTCAGAAGCGTGCTGTGTCCGAACTGAGATAGCTCCGTTTCCAACTCAAAAGAGCCATCGGGGTTCTCGATGTAACCCTTCAGCGAAGTTCCACCGAAATCCTGACTCATGTGGTCTAGGATCCTTTTTACCTTTTCCTTCATGGGCGTGTCCTTGCCTTTTGTTGTCCCAACTCTTTTTCAAGCGCTGTCCGATATCCCTTGAGAGCAGGGAGGCCCTCTGCGAGTTCCTTTGATCGGCGCAAGTAGTCAGCGCCCCGGTCCTCATCCCCCAGACTGTTATACGCAACTCCCAAAAGACGTAAGTCTTCCGCTTCAACGTCCGGCAAGCCGATCTCCCTTGCCAAAACCAGCGACTCCTCACACCTTGCAATAACTTCATGTGCTTGATCGCCGACCGCAAAAGCGCTCGCAAGATTGCAAAGATCCTGGGCCTCCGCGACTCGATCACCAATCTGCCTGGAAATGGTCAAGCATTCCTGTTGCATCTTTACCGCACCTTCCCAGTCACCTTGAGCCTCGAATGCTCTACCGAGATTGCCCAGGCTCCGCCCCACGTTTGCCACGTCCCCAACGGCTCGCGACATATTCAGCGCTTGCTGATGATATTCAACAGAACGGCGCAAGTCCCCGAGTGCCTGGTACACGATCCCAAGATTCCCCAGAGCATCACTCTCAGCCGCCAAATCCTCTGATTCACGTGCAAGTGTTATAGTCTCCGCATAGCAATCGATGGACTTTTGCCACTCAGCAAGATCGTAATAAACGTTTCCCAGACCATTGAGAGCTCTACAGACACCGGCTTGATCTCCGACAGACCGAAAGATTACGAGAGCCTCCTCATGCATCTTGAGGGCGCGCTTCACATCGCCGAGAGTCTCATAGCAAGTCGCAATTTCATTGAGTGCATACGCCTCATCATGTCGATCCCCGAACTCTCGCGTGAGCTTCAAAGTCTGTTTATGACAACGGATCGCACGTCGAGTTTGGCCCAGCGCTTCATAAGCCAAGCCCAAATTTGTCAATGCCGAGGCCTCGATAAAACGATCACCCGAGTCGCGGAGAATCTTTATAGACTGTTTAAGCAACGGAACTGCTTCGCGCGCGCCCCCGAGATTGAGCAGCACCATGCCTAAGCCAAACAAGTCTTCCGCTTCAGTATGGCGATTCCCAAACTCACGTGAAATCGCGAGTGCAAGCTTGAAACATGGCAGAGCTCGACGAAACTGTCCCAAGTGGTGCCAGGCGTATCCCAGGTTGCTGAGGTGGCGTCCTGCCATTTCGCGCTCTTCGAGTTGGCGCGCGGCATATATTCCTTCCTTCGCCCAACGGACCAACTCTCTCGGGTTGGTGGTCCACTGCTTCAACAGAGCCGCCGAAGCTGCGTATGACTGACGCAGCGCTGCCCCGGTTTCGCCTGTACTCACTTCTGAAGCGAAGCGATGTCCGGCTTCAATGTTGGCCCGTTCCAATTCAAGTGTCTCGAGCGCAGCTTTTCGGGCGATGCCGGACTTAAAGTAAGACTTAACGATGCGCTCAAGAAGCTGTTGGTAATAGAACGAGTGCTGTAGCTGAATGTCGTAGAGCGTGAACATTGACGCGGAGATTGTTTAATCGGCCGAATTTGGAGTTGCTTTAATCTTATAAGTGAGAATGATCTCAATGCGCCGGTTTCGTTGCGCCATCGGATTATCCTGTATCGGATTCAAGCCATTCACCTGATTGGCTTGTACGACGTATTCGAAGCTCGGACCATGCCGCGGATTTGGCGCTACTTGTAAAGTCATCGAGTTCTCATTCAGTCCATACGGTCGATATTCGCCGCGCCCGTTTGCTGAGAAGCGCCACGGCTCCAACGGACGATGCTGCTCATGCCCCCCATGTGCCAGAATGAAATTAACTACAGCACCGGCACGCGCCGCCGACAACTCCCAGTTAGAAGCATACTTCCCTTTGATTGGGACATCGTCTGTATGGCCTTCCACTTGAATCGTGTCGTAAGCATTACTATTCGACTCAAGTACCTGGACTATCTTTCGCAACAGTTCTTCACCGCTGCTACTTAACGACGCGGTACCTCTGGGAAACAACACTCCGCCTGTTCCCTGCTCATCGACTCGAAGAATGATCCGCTGTAGATTGCCATCCTCTGCCGGTATTTCCACACTATCCTTGAGACGACTCTGAAGTTCCTGGCGCACTAGTGATTGGCGCTGGCGCATTTGGTCAAATTCACTGTGCCTCTTTGCCAAACTGCTCGCGATATTTGAAAAGAAAATACCAAATACGAAAAGCACAACGATTATCAGGATCGAGGTCAGGAAATCAGTAAACGCAGGCCAAATATCTACATCCAATTCGTTGAGATTCTTGAGGCGCATTGATGAGGATTCCTTCTCGCGCTAAAGCGATTGCCCCTAACACTACATCCTGGCTCGCAGAAACCAGGTCGACATGATAACCATAGCCAGAATTGCCAACAGCGATCCGATCCGCATGACCTGATCCTCTGGCCGAAGATCCAGGATGTAAATGATGGCCAATGCGGCAAACACCGGTATCGTTACAACAGCAACCCCCGTAAGAATGCGGAGAATGAACCCGAACCGCGCGGCGGTATTGCTCAACTCGGTGAAATGCTTTCCCAACGTCTCCAGACGAACCATCATCGCACTGAAATCGGCATTGCTGGTTCCCGCGGGCCTAATAGCATTCTGTTCGACACTTATCGAGTTCGACGCTTGGAGCATTCGTTTTTGTTCGCTGATTAGAGCTTTGAGTGCCCCTTCGTTTTGTTGTTGGACCTTGTCCAGGACCTCAGTAAAAGCTACACGCTCCTGGTTAATGGTGGCGCCAAGACCTGCCAGAAGCTCTTTGTGACCATTGCCATCGGCGATCGACTGTTGTAACGACTTCACAAACTCGCCCTGCCGCTCAACGAGTTCGCACAATTGATTGCCTGCGCCGACTTGTTGTTTTTGCAATAATTCAAGCGCCTGCGCCCGTAGTTGTCCAAGCTGCTCTTCCATGGAAGAGTTGATCATGCCGGCGACTTTGACTATGCCTTTTTCGGTAAGGTCGCGAACCTTTTTGGTTTCCAAACGTGCCTGCTTGGCTCCACGCTCGAGTATTTGCAACAAATCTTCGTGCCGCGTCTGCCAATGTTGCAGAGCGCGAGTAAGATTATTATTGCTTTCATTCACCGCCTTAACGACATCTTCGATATCTACATGCGCTCCGGCTTGATGCGCCTCAATACGAGAGGTCAATCCCATGAATTGCGAGACTACCCCGATCATTTGTTCTTGTGCATCGTGAACACGACTCTCGTGTTGCTCTAAGGAGTCAGCCGCGGCGCTGAACTTACGTACAATTACGAACAAGTCATCCAGACTCCTGGCGACATGCGTGACTTTGCTGTCGAGCACACCACACAAGCGCACCATGTACTCTGAACCATCACGAAACGCAGACACCACGTCTGCCACTTGGGCCGTTTCGCCCACGGGCTTGAAGATTGGGATCAGTTTCGTTGCGGTGAGGTCTTCGAGTTCAGTAAGAAAGGCAATTTGCCGGGAGGACACATACCAGTTGAGAAGTAGCAGTATGACACTGGCGAGGATTCCCGTCAGACTCGCAAAAAATGCACTGCGCGTGTCAGTAAGTGAATCCGACATTGTCTTGACTAACGCTGCGAATGAGGCCTGAACAGCGGCGATCTTGTCGTTATTCTCAACGACTGTGGTGCTGCCAGAGCTGGCTGTGGGGGTGTTCTCATCCAATTGCTCCTGCACGTTTCTCAATGCCGGGCCCATCTTTACAACGAGCCCGCTGAGACCCCAGATAGCCCCACAGAGTCCCACCAACACCAGCACGCTTGCCACATAACGCGCGATGCTTACTTTTGCCGCTTCGCGTGCTGCAAGAACCTCGGCTAGCGCCATCTGATCCACGTCTCCGCCACGAACGCTAATCCATTGCAACTCGGCTACACGTTGTGCGGCGATCGTACCTTCAGTTACATCACGCAGCAGATCACGTCTTATCAACTGAGGATCAGTTTCTTGTTTCCGTTCCACCTGATGATAGTTATAGGCTACCTGCTCCAACGCATCGTCCTGGGTTGACAGCCTGCGTAGATAGGAAAGTAACTTGATAACGCTCAGTACAAAGAAGACAAGGATTGCGAGAACAAACGGATTGAGTATGTATTCACGTGAGAGCATCCAACGTTCTCCAGTTCAAGACACGGCGACAAGATAAGCGAGCACCTTGATTTGATCGCGCAATCCTGATCTCCGATCAATCAGGTGAACTGTCTCTTCGATCTCCATACCCGCACGAAGCTGCCTGGCGTCAAGCCGAAAAACGTAAGCGTCAGGACGAACGAAGATCGCCTCCATAAAGGTACGGATCGTCGACGGTAGAGTTACTGCCAGTTCAACTTCACGAGCATCACTGCGCGCTACCTCAAGCCTCATTGCCCTAGTTTCGCCGACACGTACGGTGCCGAAGGAAAGCGCAGGCAGAGATTTCTTCAAGTAGTTGAGCTTATATGGGATCTGAATGCGGTTGAGCCGATAGTTTGCGAGGAAACTGTCAGTCAAGACCAATACCTCGAAATCGTCCTCGGTGGTGCGGGGCTGCGGTAGCACCAACGCGGTGCTGTTGATAACGAAGGTGTGCGTAAATCGAGAATTGGTTTCCTCATTCGCATTAAGGCTGAAATCAACCAGGTCACCTGATTGCGGCAAACTTATCATTCCGTTCAGTGGCCCAGCCCCTCGTGCTCGAACTTCACACTGGAGTTGCACGGTATCAATCCCTTGACTGATTTCACCGAAATTCCGCGGTGTAACTGAGAACTCCGCTACAGCACCCCCAACTATCAACTCGACTGCAAAGTGGATTACTCCAACGCTGACGGCCGCTTCTTCCCGCCAAACCTTTAAATGCAGACAGCCCTCGTTTGGCCCTGTCACCATCGCGGCAGTGTCGAACTCGATCGAAACCTTCCCTGTTTCAAGTGCCAGGAGATCGATGAAAGGGCGGTCCAATCTGATCCATGGTTCTTGTGTTTCGAAGAGGACTCGTTCGTTCTTCCTTCTACAGTTGGTGACGACCAGTGTTTCCGTTGAACGTCTAATTTCAAGCGGAGCAAACACTCCTTGCTCATTGATAACGACGCGTTGAGCTAGTTGCTGTGGCGGCCGGGTGTGACCGTCGACATCCAGAGCCACCAGATAATCGTCTTCTGACAGTGCAACTTGTCCTTTGAACAGTTCACCCTGTTCATGATCAAGCCGAGCCCGGTTTATTGCGCCGTCATTGGTCCACACCAGCTCGACATTCTTTGCTCCTGGAGCCAAGCAAGAGAAACTCTCTTCCTGGAATAAATGAATGCGGCGGTTCACACTGGTGCGATTTACTTTTATGAGCGGTCGATTTGCAGTTGCGTCTGCCGACGATGACAGATCAGGAACTGGGGCCCCAAAAAACTGCGTCGACGGAGACAGCAAACGTTCTGAATCATCCTCGCGCTTCTTTCTGTGCTTGATCGAATCCGCGAAAAGCCTGCTCGAATCTGCGGGTATGAGCTCGATCGACTCGCGGAGAATTGCCGGATCATGCAAACGAGCATGCTCTTCATGGAATCTTTTAAACTTTTCCGTAGCGCCGTTCATAAGGGACCCGTAGTTAGAGCTCTATCGATAGACCATTACTCCAGCTTTACGAAGCAGAGTTTCGTTGGCGCGATGCGTGTAATAAAACCCGCGTATGACCACCTCGGCTACGGTCATGCTTGTACCAGGTGCTCCCGGCACCATTTGGACCAGATCTTGTTCAGCCGTTCCGAATGGTTCACCCGAGGAGGGTAGAATGGGACGTAAGCCGGCCTGTTGAAACAATTGCTGAAGCAACGATTCCACTTCGGAGTCGGACCCCACCGGCAAACTGACTTTCTTGTCGCAAATATCAACAATGGCGATGAGATCCGCTGTTACCAGACGCTCGAGATCACCTTCAAAAAAGTTTTGCGGATCGGCGAGTTTGTCTAACTCGCTTCTGATGCCACGGCCTAATTCTTCCATGAAGGTTTGGCGAGCTCCGGCATACGCTGAAACGGGAATTCTCAAGGTTGTTTCGAGGGTTAACTTTCGGGATTGCAATTGACTCTGCAAACCGCTGATCTTCGCCAGCAGGGCTTCGGCTCGTTCAAAACGCAAGCGGACTTCGTGTTCAACTTCTGGCTTTTTGCTGGAAACAATCTCGAGCACGTTCTTGAGCGTGGCGATGATCGATTCCGCACGCTGACGCAATTCCTGCAGGCTCTCAGCGCGAGGCACATCCGCCTGGAAGAAGCTGTTAACGGCTTCTCCGATTAGACGCTCGAGATTTCCTTCGTGTAGTTCGAGGATGTTCTTGCTCAGAATCATACCCATGGTTCTGGCAAAGTAGGACTCCGGAAACGCTTGCTCTACAAGCATCTGTTGCACCTGGTCCAGTTCCCCCTTGATACGCGTATCAACCTCACTGATCCTGTTCACGTTTTCTTCGGAGATCGACTGGAGACGCGTGTGGAGATTAACCAGGTCGGGCTTTATAGCTTTCTGATCCTGCTCAAGTCGTGACACTTCTCCCCGTACGCTTTGCAATCCATCGTCCAAACTGGCCGTAAAAAGAGCAAGGATGTTCGTTTCGAGATCTGATAAACGTTTAGTCACATAGTCTGAGGTAGCCTGGTTTTGGACAGCATTGCGGAGCTTCGTTTCAAGATCACCTTTCAACTGCGAAATTTGGTTCTCAAGCTCATGTTTCACTCGATCGAGATCTTCTTCTTGGATCGTTGGATATGTGATAGTTAACGGCGGGGCAGGAGCAGGATCGATCTTAGGAGTAGGTTCTAGTACGTCGTCTCCGATCCTGAAACGTGTGCGCCCTCTACTCTTCTTACCGCCAAACGGATTCCAAACTTTCATGTCAGTCCGTGGCGCACGCGCTCTTGGTGTCGACTTAGGTGAGCGTTTCCACAGCCCAAATGATAATGCTCCGAGAAAAATGATACCCGCCGCTACGACACCAACTATGAGCCAGAAATTACTGTCTACCTGGCCCCAAGAAACGCTAAGCTGTGTGCTGCCAACGGAGGTGATATTGCCTGCCTTGATATCAGCGCTTACGGCATCTTTTGTCCGGCCTGGCGACCGATCGAGCGCGATCTCAACGTTTAGGTTCGTGGAGTTGACTTCGAAGTTTAGCTGGCTGCGATCCAAGTGGAGTTCGAGAGTAGCTTTGTCCTTGAAGCCTATCCATTCACCAGCGTTGAATTGTGCCTGGAGTCTACTCGTCAGGTCATCAGCCGAAGCGGTGTTTATAGTTGCCTGCATCCCAGCCGGTAGAACAGGGAATCGCACGAGGGTCCATGTTCTTGAATCGCCTGTGAATGTAAATGTTTTTGACTTATCAGTCGGTGCAAAGGCTAACGACACCGGTTCAACGGCAACAACTGAGGGCCCCCAATAAAAAGCCACCACTTGAACGTTCGTTGCTTGTCTGACGTTTTCTTGAGCCAACTCCCTCACTTTCTCGATAGATTGGTTGGCAATGTTTTCTTCGTCTTGTTTTTCCGGGTATCCAAACCAGAACCCCAACTGCACTGGCGCCGTTGCCTGAGCATCGATGTTAAAGACGATCGGCAGCATCGTCTTGAACGGGTACCATGTGTCAGCCTTGAGCTGTCCAGATCCCAGGTAACCCGGCACTTTGTCCTTTACGGTGATAGACGTGTGTTCGGGCAATTTGTCGAACCGTACGAAACTCCACGGTCTGTTTTCACCTCCGTTGAACTCAATGTCAGTTTGCGCAGGTGGTGTTGCGTTGCCAATTAATCGTCGGAATTCTCTTGTTAGCGGCCGGTCCGCATCGATCTTTATTACTTTTGACTCTCCGTCAGAACTCTTTGAAGAATCTCCGCCAGTCCCATGGTTGTCAGGACTCGACGTTCTTAACTGCGCGGCGACACCAATTACCAAGACAAAGCTGAAGAGAACAATGAAACCCGGAACCAACGCGAGTGGGTTCAACAAGCCGCGCCGATTTGTTGAGCAGGATGCGCACTTGCGATTCACCGTAGGCCGTCGAACAGTGATGTGTGTCCCTCTACCGTTCATCAATGCTCCTTCGTCGGAAACGAGTGAATAGCCTTCATGCCAATCCAGGCAGCATGAATGACTGTCGCCGCAAGATTCGGTTTTCCGGCATTAACCCGAGAAAAAACTCGCCAGCACCAGGTGTGTCCAACCTGATTGACGCGGCAAGATACGTATTACCCGTGATGCCATCCAATTCAGACTCGGAGAGTACTACCCGTCCCAACGATATGGACTCAGCGATGCTCGTTGAGTAACCGCCACAAAAGTTAAGTCGCAGGCTATGGACCGGTCTTCGACTTAGACGGAACGATTGAGAACTGGTAGCCGGAAACTGGCCTGATTTCGACAGTTCCCTCGCGATCAGAGGATAGAAGCGCGACTGGTTGATCTGTACGCCGAGGTTATAAACATGGCTGATTTCATGCTGGCCGGGGCTGGTAAACTGACCGGTGGCAAAGCTTGCTAGTTCAGCACACCCCTTCAACTTGAGTGACACATCTGACGACCAGGGAAGACGCTCACATTGGGCAGCGCCGGCAACCTGCTGCAGAGAAGCTATGATCCTGGCCTTCATTGAATCCGAGCATTCGGAATTTTCAACTACCAGCAGAACATTCAACTGTGGGCAGTCAAAGTCACTCAAACGCGCCGACAGCTTGTCGCTGGTTACCTGAAAGTGATCTCGGATAACGATGTTATGGTAATGCGGTCCTGGAGTTTTGTAGTCGAAACAGACTCCCTCAATGAATTCATCCTTGAGCACAAAACAACCGGCTCTAATTTCATCTGAGCCGGCTACATTAGTCAGATCTTCAACAAAGGCATCCAGTCGCATGGCTCCCATTACGAGCGCCATCGCCGATGTAGTCGTGCTCTGGAGTCTTAAAGGAGTTTCGCCGGCGCAAATGCGAAGTTTTTCAAGTACGGATTGCGGAAACTGAGGTGGCGGGATTAGGTAAACCGATGCAACCTCCCCCTCACTCAAACTTCCCTTCGCGATCAAGTAATGATGCAATACTTGCCAGAAGTTTTTGAGCAGTTCCGTTTGCAACTCCGTGTCTTCGATCCATGGTAACTCGCGGCCAGGATGTCGAAACAGGATTGTGTGCTCATTGTCCTCTTCATCAACTACGTCGGCGCCGAAAAGGCAGGTGATTTCTCCCTGTGCCCCCGGGCGCAGCGCCATTCCCGTCGGAAGAGTAAATGACGACCGTAACTCGTAACCACGCAAGCTGCGGCTAAACACTCCTAACTCCAGGACTGAACTGGACCAGTCAACTGCGATCAAGCTGGATTCGATCACACTTACCCTCCTCCCCATTCAGCTTCAAACTCTAATGGTTCATCCATCCCGTCAACGCTTACGATTAGTTTCACGGTCAGCGTGGGAGTTACAACCAATTCGACTGTCGCGTTTTCCAGTTCCAGATCGGTAATTCTTCGATCATGCTTCTTCTCCCACTCAGTTAACCTGGGATCGATCGAAGTAACCTTCAGCTCGGTAATATTCCGGTTCCACTTCCCGTTTTTACTAAGCCAGTTTTCCTTGGAACTCGTGTTCTCGAGAATACGAATCTGCGTCTCACGATCTACTCTGACACCATAGACGCGCCGCTTCAGTCCTTCCTCACCGATAGGCAAACCGGCGTCTATGACCGGTCTGAAGGATGACTGCAAGGTATCCGGATCATTAATCCTGACGCCCAATCGTGAGGTCATCGCGGTCTTAGCACCCTTGAACTGGATGTATACGGGGCCGGGATCGGGATTGAAGAACTGACACGCGCCTCTCACAACGCACTCCTTGAGATTGTGTGGACGAGCAATCCTCGAGGACGGAAAGAATTTCTCAATTACTTCTTCAACGACAGGTAGTGCTGACGACTTGCCCGAAAGGAGGATGATATCGGGTTCACGAACACCGTGATGTTCGGCCATGCGCTGCATTAGATCAGCCATGTCCTCGAGTTTTGGCCGCAGTTGATCGTAGATTTCCTCCTGACGCGGTACTACGTCGTCGTGAAAGAACTCTTCGTTGATGGTCACAACATTGTCGACGATTACCGCTAATTCAAAACTTTGCGGCAATCTCGATTTCAGGTTTACTCCGTCAATGATCTCCTGTCCGGTCTTCTCGAATTCACGCTGGTGGTCGTCTCCGTAGGTCGAGATGGCGATCTTGGCGGCTTCTGCCCAGCTACGCAGGAAATTTCGGTTTTCCTTCGCAAGGCTTTTGCGGTGTTGTGAATTGAAGTTTTCGCTGTTGTAGGGGACCACCACATTCGTCGCTTCGGGATTGCGCGCCCGTAGTAACTCTTCACAGCGATTCACCGCGAGGTCCATGATCATTTCGGTTACATTCTCGCCGCCCAGCCAACGGTCACCGGTCGCCGCCAGTACTTCGGGCGTAATCTTCGTCCGCAACTGATCCGCCTGATGCTCGTTCTTCACATGCATCAGCGTGATATCGGTGGTACCCCCGCCAAAATCGAAGACCATCAAGTGATACTGCTGATAACCCTCTCGTATTTCCTTGCCGCGAATGAAATCCAGAGCAGCTCCGATCGGTTCATGCACTGTTCTGACTTTTTCGATACCACAGGCTTTTATGGCTTCTTTCAAGTCGGTAAGTTGGCCCAATGAAAAACGTGAAGGATGAGAAAGGGTGCAGGAAACTATGCGACCACCGACGTGTTCCTCAGCGCGCTCGAGGATTCGACGCAGAATGTCGGTTGCAATCTGCCGTGGTAGATAGTGCGCATGCTTGGCGGGATTCTCCAGGAAGATTATTTCCAACGGATTGGCAGTGCCAAGGAGACGCTTCACTTGACGGACAGCGCTGAAAGTCGATTGAAAGGAGACTTCATAAGCACGACTGCCGATGCTGTAGTCCCTGACGTTGTCATCGAACAAATTGGAGTAAAGGATTGTCGACGACACGGTGGTTTGATTTCCGTCTACGGATTCGCCAATGGGAATCAGCTCGACTTCTCCAAACCTGTTGAGAAAGGCACAACACGAGTTAGTAGTCCCAAAATCAATTGCCAACACACCTTCAAACACCGGCATTTGCCGAACGACAATGTCTATGAAGACTTCTTCTTTGTTAGAACCCGGAATGTTTGTCAAAAACGTGATCTTGGCGGAGTGGGTGCCCTCACTAAGGTTCTTTGTCAGTATGTTGAGAGTCAGCCCATGATACCGGCCGCTGGAAATGTTGAGCGGATAAGAAACGGCGCCGCTGAGTTGAAGCCAGGGAGCATCGATCTCGATGTTATGGATGCTCAGGTCGGCCCGCCCTGTTTCGTCGCGCTCACCATTTTGGACTGTAAGATCGAGTTCTCTTCTCCGGTCTATGAAGGCCTCAACCTTGAGGCGTCGTTCCTCTGCTTCAGGAACGTTCCACTTCGGCGGAAGCAGGCAATCAACGCGAAAACTTTCTTTGCGAAGTTCTTCGAATTCAGCAAACTTGACGAGCAGCGAACCATTGTATTGTGCGGGTAGCCGCTGACCGCGCCTTTGCGCGTCCTCAAGCAGATACTTCTCATCAACATTAAACTGAAACTCAAGCCGATTATTGAAACGTTGATCGAGTGTGCAGGGCAGCGTGGCGGGTGACACTGGAGTGACGGAAGCCCACTGCAGCACATCCGTGGTCAAGCTCTCGACCGTTACTATGCCTTGAACCACCGACAAATACCCGCGCATCGTTTCATCTGAAACGTCGTCCAGCAGGACCGAATATGTATCGCCCGTGACGATCTGGAACTTAGGTTTCGGGGAAACATCGATCTTGATTTCCCTTTGCCCCACACTAGATCTCACCGTCACTACAGCCTGGTGATATGTATCCTTGAGACTTAGCAAGTCGACCTTAACGGCAACTTCCAACCTACCGCCAACCTGCAGTTCAACTGCGGCTACGCCGTCAGGTTGCGGAGCTAGCCACGGCTGAGAACTTTGGATCGCGTGTATCTCGATACGACCCACAGTGCCACTATGAATTAGAGTTAGCGTGAGTTCATCGATCGGATCACCGACATGCAAGTACTCACGATCGAAAGCGAGGGACAAATCCAGCAGGGCCGCTCCGCACCAACTACAGTACGAATCAGAATCGTTTGTTTCCCAAAGTTGACAATTCCTGCAGAGCATGAGCACTAAACCCGGTCAGACTGCTAGTTGACGGTTACGGAAAGGATTCTCACCTATAGGTGAATTCATCGATGCTCTTGATGAAGAATCTGGAGACAGAAACTCCACCTCTCAGAATCATCACTTCACCGGCATTAGTTCTGGCTGCGTTCATTAGAGCTTCCCAATCCGGAGACGTTTGTGACACCCCCGGCTTTCTTTGCGGCAGCCTTGGACCTCCATTGACTGACTTTTCTACTTCGTCAAGATGTTTAGCTATTACCGAGGCCTGAAACGAGGGTAGCGATAGAATTTGTCCACCTGCTAAACGAACGGTTTCAGAAGTAAAGACATCACGGGCAAGTATCTGAAGCAGTCCGTAGTAGATTTTGAGCTGCTCGAAATCCTTAAAAATCTGCTGTTTTCGTTTTCCGATCTCTTCCGTACACCAACTAAAGTTTGATGGCTCGGTAAAGAATGTTCTGACGCAGCCTCGTTCGTCTCCGATAAAGTTTGTATTGGCGCCGTAGCCTGAGTAGTAAAAGTACCTGAAGTCATCGGCCAATTGTTCTACCTGGAGAACGCGCAGCAGTGTTCCGAGAATTATCATCTCCCAGGCATTAAACATTCCCCGTGCTTCCTGCGGACTGTAAAGAAAGATCTCGGGGAACATGTCTACGTTGCGATGCATATGTACCGGCAGTTCACCCAGTCCGCCCTGGAACAGATCGTAGGATTGCCGGTATTGCTCGAGGGATGAGAGATAAAATAGAGGCAGGCCCGTCAATTCATGATAGTAGAGAATGGCCTCCGGTTCGGCCTCGATGCCCTGCGCCCGGCCGAGATTGTGTTGCGTACGTAGCTCTTCGAAGAACTCGCTACCCGGCAACGCGGACGGAATAATACCTTTCATTCCGATCACGATATCTTCATGCGGTTGAGGCATGCGTGGTCCGAATGTATGTCTCGGCTGAATGTATGGCTTACCACCCTCTACGAAGATCGATATTTGGTTGCGGCGCTGAATACTGTCGCTCGGCGGAAATACCTCGTTGAAGAGCTGGACCACATTGCCAAGTGATTCGCTGCCGGCTTCGGTGGTTAGGCGCCTTTGGAAATCGGTTTGAAACTTCGTCCAGCCATAGCTTTCCACGATCTGTGCGAACCTGTCGGGTAGCATTTGGGTGGTTACTTCCTCCAGGCGCGGGAATTCGGTTCTGAAAAGCTGCTCCTTTTCGGCCCTGACGTCGACCGGATCACTGCCAAGCCGGTAATAAGCATCCAGGTTCTTGTAAAGATTGATTGAGAGCGCACATCTGTCTTCAATTTCATACCGACGGCGCAGGTCTGCGAATTTGCTTATCGCCGGTGAAAGGATGTTGTCGTAGAACTTCCTGAGCTGTGCCTTGATGGTTTTTACATACTCTCCAAGATCGTTAGCGATGCTCCGTGCGACATCACAAACCCACTCGCCTACTTCTCCTTCAGCATACTTTTGCTCCTCCTGCAAACTTCTGACCAGCAGCACCTTCCGACTCATCGTCTTGAAGAGAACAAAACCAGCATCAAGGTCTTCGAAATTGTTAAAGAATGTGTCTCTCGCCAGGTCGGCATTTCCTTTTTGATCACTATAGTCGTCCTTGATCGTGTTGATCTCGGCGTGAATCTCCGGGAGGATTACGTTTGTAACGATGTCGAGATAACCACTGACCTGACCTTGTGTTCCATCTGAGTTATCGAAGGTGAAACCAAGCAGTGGAATGAAGCCCTCAGTTTCGAGCGTGCTCATGATCCATTTGAGGATGCGAGCTTTATAGTCGCTAAAGACTCGGTTCCGGCTGGGTTCGATATTGTCGTTTATGACTGCGCCAAGACGCCGAGCGATATAACAATCCTCAAACACAGGGGCAAATTGTGAAGGGATCTGTTCGCTCAGAGGTTGGGCATCAAACTTTTGCAATCCTTGCGCTAGTAACGTTGAAAAACGAGTTCCATCTCTCGTAGCCGCTATGTCCTCAACCAAACGCGTTCCCGACAAGTGAAGCGGCTCGCTCCCCAGAGTTCTTCGCACCTCATCTACGATATTTTTCTTTCTGAGTGCTTCCTTCGACTCGCTCAGGCTCATCAGCCCTCCGCGCTCCCAGTACTCCAGAATTTCCTGATTAAGGCGGTAGGCGCAGGCTGCGATTCTTGATCCCAAGGGAATCCGAATCCACGAGAGTCCAAAAGAGGAGTAGCCCGTGGAGAATCGCTGCATGTGGAATGGCTTTTTCTCGTCGCCGTGCGGCTCCGCTTGATTACGATCCAGGTATTGACGGTTATTGGGACGGAGGGTTCGCTTCTGTGCGGCAAACTCTCCCCGATAGAACTCCCAAAAGAGATATTCGGAAGCCATGTCGAAGACTTCATACTTGTGATCGGCAGTAACAGGCGTGCCGCCATAGGTATAACCGTCTATTAAGTAACAAGTGTTGAATGGGGGACCATTGACAGGCTCCTGAGGGTAGTTGTCACTCCACTTCTCTTCGAACCGTCGGAGGGCATAGACCGGTTGGTCAATTGTGGTCTCTACGTTACGGGCGCCAGCCTCGGGCGTGTTGGCCTCGGGTGTGTAGTTGTAGTACTCAAGTTCTTTGAGAGCGGCATAAGTATTGGCGAAGCGACGATCTCTGGTGTCATTCGTAAATAGTGATGACAGAAAAAGCATGCCGGTAATATCCGGCTTGAAGTTTTGCTCGAGTGCTATCTGACGTATCAGAAAAGCGGCGTCGAGAAAGATGCCGCTTCCAGTCCCGCCGGCAAGGGACGCAGCGACGAAGAAGTTCACTCGTGTTCCCCAATCATCGTCAAGCCGTAAATTGAGTCCCTTCCTTTCACTGAATTCTGCCGTTTCCAGCTTCGCTTGTGGTGTTCGTACTTCAGTGATGGCTTTCAATAGTTTTTCCTGAACGCCCTCTCCGCGATCTCTGAACTTCCAATAGAAAGCAAATCTCCCTTTAGAGCGGACCTGACCAGCCCCATCCTGAATGCGCAGCCCCGACTGGACCACAGCCGGAGGCATCCACTGGGTGATCCACGAATAACTCTGAGGGTTGTTAAGAAAATTGCTCGGATTGAGTACTTGAATATCGACCGTTTCGTTCTGATTGAAGAGCGCTCGTTTCAGGAGAGGATCCATGTCCTTCCTGTCGACATTCAGGTTTTGCATGTCAGTATCAATCCAGATGTAAGACATGCACGGATAGCGAAAGTCACCATACCGTTCATAGAATTTCATTCTGAGCCGCAGGAGGATTTCTTTGCCTGAACCGCCGAGGCCGACGAAGACTGTGGGGCGCACTGGAATAACTTGTTGATTGTTGTCCGGCATGGCTTCTCCTTACACGGTGGGTATCAAAGTTGAGATTAGAAGCACGATGAGTACGGTCAGGGCGATTGTGGCGATCAACCAGCTAACCCAGCCCTTTGCACTCTCAAGCAATCTTCTTAAAACGAAGGCAGAAAAGAGGAAAACCAGCAACAAGAAGATCGCCGCCAGGATCCAGTAGGCTTGGCTGATGAAAAGTAGCGCGAGGATGGTCAGAAGGGCGTTCATTACAATGACTATGTCCACCCACGTCGTGTCGAGAGGGGAAACACCGCCCTCCAGAAAAGCCCGGTGCGCCCAGTATGAAATTCCAACGGCTATGGCCACTGTGCAAAAGAGAATTAGCCATTTGATGCCAATCGGTATCGTGTCCTGCTCCGCGATCAAAGGTTGACTGTTCGCAGTCAACCAAACCAGAGCAGAATCGATCATCAGGAACACACTAAGAGTGAACGCGAGGCTATATTTTAGCCGTGCTTCCTTTTCCATCTTTCCTACGCTCCTTTTTGCCGTGACCATTAGAATTAGCTGACGGAGAGCTACGTCTGAAGATCAGGACAAAGTTGTTTCTCTTCGAGATGAGGCTGAGTGGTAAACCTTCTTTGATCGCTTGCATCTCTTTAGGAATAACCCCGGCGGCGGGACCAAAATTGTTACCTTTGACCTGACCCAGGCGAACTTGTTTTCCGCCAAGACTGACAAGGACCAATCCGCGTTGTATCTCACCGCGCGCGCCACCTGGCGATGTGACGTCTATGGTCCATTGCGGTTTATTGCTGGCGGCTCGCCTCAAACCGCGCCATGCCAGAACGCTGCCTCCAATAAGCACAACACCCGCAGCAATGGGGATCCCGGGGAATATAAAAACCAGCCACCACGGATATCTGACGCGGATTTTTGGCTTGTGTGGAACCTGAATCGAGGTGTTGCTTTCAGCAACGAGTAGTGGCAGTTGATGCAACGCATAGATCTTGCCCTCAGCTCTTGCTGCTTCTGGTGTCGCGCTGCTGTAATCGCGAAGAAAGTCGTCGCTGAATTGGAATTTTTCTCTGGGTACTTTGACGGAGAAAGACAGATCAAGCGAGATCTCTTCGTTCGGATCTTTCAAAGCCGCTCGCCAAAGCGAAACGAAATCTCTCTTTAGCCTTATCCTGCCGAGGTGGACTTCAACCTTGTAAGCCTGCAAGGTCTCATGGCCCGGTTCCAACTCTCTGATCTTTGTGGGAGTAATGGTTATCTGATCCTTCTCGAAGGCCAAAAGCGAATTCTTGCTGAATTCCGGAGCCACTGCCGGGTTTTCGATGTCGGCATCCATGACCTTCACGTGTTGAAATCTCGATCTGAAGCGAAGCTCCATTTCCTCCTCAATCAGCGAACCATCTTCGTAAGTTAATCTCGGTTTCTGTTTGGGATTTCGATCGACAAACGTAGTTTCAATCGTCTCGCGATCGAGAGGCTTCATTGGAAGTAACACCGTGTTCGCAGTAGCACGGGCAAACTCATCGATCTCCTGCCGGAAAACGTCGCCGACATTGGGCGAAAGTAAAAGGGCGTAGACGATGATGCCGGGGCTCTGTCCGGGAGTTTGTTTAAGAGGAAAAACAACAACTCTCGACACACTGTCACGTTTCAGTCGATCGTAGAACGCCTGGGTCTGCCCTTCTTCTTCGCCAACGCGATGCATGATGTTGTCCGTGACGAGCCAGACCAGCGAGTACTTGTTGTTAACAGCGTAATCGAGTGCAACGTCGAGATAAGTTGGACCATTGACTTGAATGGCTTTTATGTTGTCCACCAGGTCCACACGACTATTGAACGCCCCGACGCGCACGGGACTTAAGTTTGGACCCTGCATGAGGTTGTTGATTCTCTCCCCTACTTCACTGATCAAGCCGCTCTCGTAGTACGGCCTCATCGACCCGGAACGGTCGATCAGCAACAATTGCCCCTGCCCATAAACGGGCGAGAGCATGAAAAGAAGCACCCCGATGGCCCCTATGTACCTAGCAAATCCCATCGCCAGACTTCCTCTTCCGTAAATCCATAGAGAGAACTGCCGCTGAACAAAAACTCAGACAAATTGACTGTCTCTCCTGTGAAGGACCAAAGTGAATAAACCTTCGACTCGCCGATCTCCCACGCACGTACCGAACGATCAGAATTCTCAAACCAGAATATGAAAGGACTCGAAAGTAGTATTCCTTGCGGGTTATGAACTTGAACAATGCCGGTTAGCTCCTCGACGCTGTTCATGGCAGCGTCGAAGACTTCGATTCCGGAATGAGTAAAAACTACGGTTTGGCCATCCTGACTTGTCGCAATGCGCGTGGTGAGACTCAAGCCCGCGGCGAGCGAATACTGCTCAAAGCCTCCTCCTCCGAAGGTTAATCTCCAGATCGATTGCGTATTGCCGGCGATTCCGGTCCCCACCTTTTCCGAATAGAGGATGCCTTTGGAAGTCGCCCATAGCTGCCAGGGATTCCAGGAAAATTCTTTCGGCGACTCAGTTGGGAAATTCCGAAACACGAACACCTTTTCGCGAGTGATTACCCAAAGATCGTCTCCGATGCACTGTAGCGGCGAAACCGAAGAATCATGCAGGGTGAAGCTGCCGAGCGGACACGAAAGTTTATTACCTGACGAATTCAGAGTGAGGTGCGGTTTGGGACCAGCTGCAGTCTCTTGCGTTAGGTAATAGAAATTCCTGCCACGTTTTATTACGCCCGAGACAAGGCGAGAGTCGGGCTCCTCAAGCTCGAACAACTTCTCGAACTTCGCGGATAAAACGTTATATCTGAAAATTGAGTGGTGGTTGTTGGTGTAGATTACCGGACCGCTCTGATCGTCGAGATCCAGATTGAGCGGAAAATAAAATCCGCCCTCTCGAAACGTTGCACAACGGACAAGATGTTTTGCTCCGCTCCAGGCTTTATACAATTCACCGTGAGCGCTTATCAGCCAAACATAGCCACCAAATGAAAGTAGGCTCGCGCTTCTACCGCGCACCTCTCCTAGACGCTGCGGTACGATCTTCTCTTTTAGGGAGGTACTGACACTAAGACTCTGAGCAGTAATCGGCTTGCCGCAGTTACGACAATATCGTGCCAGAGTGCGGTTATCGTTCCCGCAGTCGGAACAGCTAAGCAGAGGCTGCGTGCAACTCGGGCACGAAGGAAGCGCCACAACGCCTTCGCCGACACAATTCGGGTAGGGGCAACTCATATAGAGATTGACTATTTGGAGGGCCGATTGAATTCGCCCAGCTCGACCTCAGTTGACAAACAGATGGTGGCCCCCTTCCTGCAGTAAGAGGGCCCGGGGGTGAGGAGAGCTCACACTCCTGCTAAAGACTTGATCCGGCGTTATCTTTCTGCCGAATCTTCCATAAAAGCGGTCGGCACGCCTCCGTTGTTATCCTCTTGCTGTATTAGTGGTGGCCAAACTGTATTTCTTGCAGTTCGTAAAAGAAGAAAAATGCGTGGGAAGCAGATTCGAAGATTGTGAGTCTTGAGCTCATCAGCGGCGCCTGTTGAACCGGAACGGATAATTGCCCACTGTGTTCCAGCTATTCGGCGGCGTTAATGCCTCCACTGTAAGATCGTAGGTACCTGGCGACAATAAATTCGAGTTCAAACTCAGGGAGAGCGAGCGGTACTGGTCCAGCCTGAAACCATTACGCCGCCAAACCGTCCGGCCTTTCTGGTCCAGGATTGCTACTCGATAAACACTGAAATCTCTCGTATCTTCAATTGGTATCGAAAGCGCAAACCTGGAACTTGAGGCGGGGAGAGCGATCTCGGTTGGCGGTGGAGCCTGTCCTCTCACCGCAGAAACCAGGGCAAAAATAGGAAAGTTAACGTCCGAAGTCCCTGAGTATGGGACTGAAGACTGGGTTCGACGATCCTCTTTGAGTTTACGCTCGAGTTCATCGACCCGCTGAGCAAGTTGCTGTCTGGTTGCTAGTGCCTGTCGTTCTGTTTCAGCAGTAGCTGCCAGGCTGGACTGATGCTCTTGTCTACTGATCGATGCAGCTTGCCGAGTTTGACGAAGTTCTGCTTCCAATTGGGTAAACCGGCGAAACCCAACGAAGGTAAGCACTCCAACCAACACAATACTGCTCAAAGCAATCGCGGCCGAAAGCCGATTCGGAACCAGTAGTTTCCGGCCCCACCCGGAACTCGCGCTGACCCTTTCACGTTCCAACGTTTCCTGAACAGCCAAACCTTTGAGACCCTGGACAAGGTTTTTCGTAACGTTCAATTGTTCGACACACGCCGGGCAGTCGACAAAATGATCTTCGAATTCTTCAGCCTCGTTTGCAGTGAGGTGGCCCAACACGTATTGGTCGATCACGTTAAACTCGTTGATGTACTCGTGGTTCATTCTGAGAAACTACCCTTACTTATAGAAGTGGCGACTGAGAGCAAAACATCGCAATGACACTCTAATGCTCAACTGTGCTGCCCCTTTTTGGTCCCCTTTCGTTCAAGGTACAGTGTTCTAAAACGATTCCTCGCCCGATGTAAAACCCCATCGAACTGAGCACTCGTGAGGCGAAGGTCAGCGCAAATCGCGGCCTTTGCTTCTTCATTTATGTAAAAGCGCAGAAGCAGTTCCCTGTATCGAGGTCTAAGCTCACGAACTAATTTGCGAACTTCAGCATGCTGTTCGGAGGCCTGTAGTTCGTCCAGCCGGTTCGGTGCCGTGTCTGGCACGTCTTCGGCCTGATCCAGATTTTCGCTGACTGTGCGTTGCCTTAGTCTTCTGAGCTGTTCAATTGTGTGAAATCGGGCGGTATTCGCGATAAATGAGCCGAGGCTTTCCGGTTGTTGCAGGTCGCCGTTCCTGATCTTTCTGATGACTGTGAGGAAGGTGTCCTGAGAAAAATCTTCAACCAGTGAAGAGTTCTTGGCAATCCGGCGAATGATATGTAATACGGCATCTTCGAAGTGATTAACCAACTCCTCTTCGGCCCCAGCATCACCTTCGATGATGCGTGTTACCAGTCGACCATAATCGACAGAACTATCTCGACTGGCGCTCGCACGATCGTCGCGTGTGGCCGTCAACGGCAACATTCGCCTGAGCAAAGGTTTAAACATTAATTACTGTGTTCCGATGATAACGAAGGGAGCCCAGTAGTATGGATGACGTGTCACGGAATGGCTGTTCAGCATATTCAGTTTGGCTTCCCGTAAGGCTGCCGGTTTGCTGACATTGTTAACCAATCGCTGATAAAAGTCCTTCATCAACTGGGCGGTTGAGACGTCACTTACCGTCCACTGACTAACTACCACCGAGCGTGCTCCCGCGATGAAGAAAGATCTGCTTAGCCCAATGATGCCTTCGCCTGAAGATAACTGACCCTTTCCCGTTTCACAGGCGCTGAGGGTTACAAGATCGCAATCCAGGTCGAGATCCGCGATTTCTGTCGCGCGCAAAAAGCCGTCCTCAGTATTGTTCCCGTCAAGCGCCAGCGCGACCGCGGAGCGCCCTGGATCTCGTTCATCAAGTAAACCGTGAGTGGCCAGGTGAATCCATCTGTATTTGTTCAAAGGCTCCTGCTTGAATGCCCTCTCGGTACTCTCCTTCCCCAGGTACAGGCGCTTTCGCTCCGCGGGCAGCAGGTTCGTGATGTATTCCACCTCTTCGCGTGTTCTCGGTATAGGGGAAAGGCTGGACAGATCCCAATCCCATGCCTGCCGTTGGAGGTTCGAAGAGACTGGCGTTCGCCTTAAAGTAGTCAACGGCCTTGTCCTTCGCGGAAACAAAGGGTCACCAAATGCCAGCAAATCCACCCGGGTGTCGCGATTGGAAGCTGATTTGGAAGGCTGCTGAAGTAGTTCAATCAAGTTCGCTGATGGAAGATAACTGATCTGCAAGTCCTCAATCAGATACCGCCCGTCAGCGACCAGTGATTCAAACGGCATCTGATTCAACAATCCGTCGGGGATTACAATCAGTTTAGGCTTGGTCCGCAGTTGGCTTGCCAGTTTACCGGCAAAAAGGATGGTGAAGAGTTCTGCGGCCATCGTCCGTTGTTTCGCGATTTTGAATTGTAAATGTAGATTCGACGGCGCAACAGACAACTCATTCACATATTGCAGGACCTTTGCTTCTATTTCCTTGCGGCTCGGAAGTACTTCAAAGATGACACCGCTGCGGGTTATCAGCCAGGCAAAGGATCGAGCCTCTCCCAGAGAAAACTCGAGCAACGATTCATCTTCACCAAGCACCTGATCCTGCAATTGTTTCAAGGTGGCAGATGGCCAAAAAACCAGGCGGTGTTTGGGATTATTCAATTCTTCCTGCAGTCGTAATTCTTCGAGACCGTCCTCAGCTTCAACCAACTCCTGCTGTGTTTTTTCGCGCTGAGATCTATTCAAAGTTGGCGACAACAATCTTGTGCGCACTGCAATTATCGATGCCGACAAAGCGTTGATCGCGATCTGCCGTTTACTATCAGCGCGAGCCGGAACGATACGCCTCGAACGAATGAGTCCGGACAACCTCCGCACCCGTGCTTGCTGATTCGCCTTGTAGGCCTCATCTATGTTGCCCATCTCAACGTACAGATCTATCAGTTCGCGATAGGCCGCGTGTCGCTCTTCTGCAAACCCAATAGCACTCCGTTCCGTCGACGAATAAACCATCCACCACTCGACGACCGCGCCGCTGACAGCACGGAGATATGATGTTACCGCGGCCTCACGTTGATGGGCTGCTCGCTGAGCTCGAGCCAAGGCAAGATAACTGGGCCACCGTAAGGCATTCGCCGTTACCTTCTGAGCGTCTGAGGTTGAGCTTTGCCGTATCTCTTGGGCGATTTTCAAAGCCGACTCAGCTTGTTCCCTGGCCAGGACCACCTTACCTTCCGACAAATTTACACCTGACAGAAAGCACAGAATCTTGATTTGAGCAGGTCGATCATTGTGTTCCCGGTAAAGGGAAATGGCTCGGTCGAGATCGCTGCGGCCCTTTTCGGTCCTGCCATTCTTTATCTCCATCTGTGCCAGGAACCCTAATGATAACGCCAGTTTTCTGTCATCCTTACTGTTGACACTCGCGCTCACGGCACTCTGCGCGAGGTCCATAGCACCTGAGAGATCTCCCTTTCTAAAGCTCAAAATTGCAAGATTCAACTGGACCTGTGCTTCTGCTACGTAATCCTTGCTTTTGCGTGCAAGAGTCAGCGCCTTGAGGTAGTTACGTTGTGACAGGCCCCAATAGTAAATCTCAGCATAAATCTGGCCTATCGAGTCGTATGTAAACGCTTTTAACGACGGTGAAAGTCCTTCGATTGCGAGCGTCCGGCGGTATTGAGATAGCGACTCGTCAAAGTGCTTGTCATGCCGGTACAAGTCACCGATTTGCATTCTGGCCCGCGCCGCTAATTCCGGCTCCTTACGATTAAGCCATAGAGAACAGGCTTCATCGAGACGTTTACCGGCCTCGCCAAAATCACCAGTCTCGGCTCGTTTCATTGCCTCGACAAACAACTGCTCGGGATCGTTCGAAGGCACAAAAGCAGCAGCGTGAGGCCAAAGTTGGAGCAGCACTAACAGTCCAATACAAATGGGGTACTTCAAATCTTCCTCTTAATCGGGTAGTGGGAGTGAATCATCTGACAAAAATGGGAAACCGCTCGTTATCTCAACCTGATTGTGGCGAACATACTACGCACATTTTCGGTCTGTTTCGACCCATTTCTCGCATTTTCATGGAAAAGGCTCCCAGTCAACTTTCGCAGACTGGAAGCCCCAAATGTAGATCCGGACTCAAAATGCTAACTCTTGGAGTACTTTTGGACCTTGTGCTGGATTGAGTTCAAACGTGTCGAACTTGATGTCGTACAAGGATGTTTCGCCTTTCGCTACTTTTTGATAGTAAGGCAGAGTCAGACCATCGACAGCACGATAATCGTCGTAAGTGATGTTGATCTCACCGACTTCTAATCGGTCTATCAGATGATTCGCGTTAACGTAGAAGCTCCACCAGCCGTTGCTAGTCGTTACGTCGAAGCGGTCCCCTTTCGTTGTTCGCCCTACATAGACCACCTTCGTCCCAGGATCGGAGAGAAGTTTTAGGACCGGTACCAGACCGGCTGTCGCGATTTGAAACCTGATGCTCGCGGCCTCCATGCCATCCAACTCCTTAACTTCCAACTGCGTTCCTGACTGCGATGTGGTGCGAACGATAGTCTTTCCGTCGAACAGATAACTCTGAGATGTGTTTAGAGTGACTCTTTCGTACCTGTATACCGAGCCATCACCTGAAAGCGTCAGTTTCCTTTCGAACCGGCTTTGGGAATCGGTTGAGACATTTACTTGATACCGCAGCGCGCCCTTCAGGTTGAATCTGGTCCAGTCTCTGGCGCTTTGGCCACTGTGAGTTTGCACCACGGTTGATACCGGAATGCTAATGGAATTTGTCTGCTGGACAGTAGACGACTGATTCCGGCTGACAGATTTCACAACGCCACCGATACCGATCGCCACGAGGAACAGTCCAATAATCATTGCCAGATAGAGGGAAGTGTTTTTCATGCTTAATTTCTCCTTAGCTACGTAAAGCCGGGACGAATTGCATGGAACCATTCGCCCCGGCGGTGTTACAGTACGGTTGTTAGTCAGGCTGGCTGCTCAACTGCTGGACCACCAATCTCCGCCAGAGGCTTGTGTTCGGCAGTGAGTTGCCGGTCATCCCAATAAGGCAGCAAAGCTACCCAAGCACGCGTCAACGCAAGCCTCATAGCTGTCCAAACAGCTAGGGACAAACGCCTGGTTGTTGCCGCCTCCGTTTCCGAGGCACGCCGCAAACTGTTGCTCGCACACATTAAGGCAGTGGATCTGAGCGTTTACGGTCGTGCTTGAGGTCAGGGAGAGTGCGAGAAACAGGACGACGGACATTAAAACCGACATCTGACGTCTAACTGCACTTTGCGAAATGGTCTGGCGACCAGCTTTCGAGTTTTGCATTTACCTTCTCCTTCGTTTGAGTTAGCTCGGGGCGTCTTAACGTCCCGGCGTTGAAGGAGTCATTCGCAAAACGTCAAAAAGTAACGGAGGCAGGAAATTTTTTTCAGGCGCGGTGGAAGGCTTCCAAGTGAGACTTTTCGGTGTTGCGCGCCACTTTTGACAATAAGAGGATCTAACTGCAGTGCGATCAGCCAATCAGGAATTAGGAGATAACGTGAGAACGTCCGTATCCTGGTCTCGCGCTTGAAGAATGACAAAACGCCGAAAGCGATTCAGTTGTGCTGAAGCTGATGTGGAGCTAGTGGAACGCTATCAGAGTGGCGACGAAAGAGCTTTGAGTGTTTTGCTGGAGGCCCATTATGGCTTGATCAAGTATTGGGCGCGTAAAGTGCTGGCATGGGCCGATCGAGAAGAGATCATGGCGGAGGCGAATATTGCATTCTTTGAGTCGGTAAGGGACTTCAACGTTTCCGAAGGCAGTGACTTTCACTCGCATGCCCGTGACCTTATTCGCAGAGCTATCTACAAGAGCCCTGAGGTTAGACGCGTTAGGCGAAATCTATATAAGAACCACCGCAGAGTGGTTGAGGCTCAGGAAAGATTGATGGAGAAGTTGAATCGCAGGCCTACACTTGAGGAGCTCAGCGAGGACACCGGTCTATCTGTTAACCAGGTCAATACAGCAATTAACGTTATTGCTGCATTCCCATTCCCGCTCGAAGAGGCGGATGGCTACCTCACGATCGAGGATCCCTCCGTGTCGCACTTGATCAGCGAGGCTGTTAAGGAGCTCGATTCAGAAGATTCTAACATCATTTTCCGTTATTACTTTTACGGACAGACGGACCGTGAGATTGGAGAAGCAGTTAGTAAATCGAAGGGCGCCATTACCATGGCACGCGGGCGTGCGATTAAGAAGCTCAGAGCTATAATCTCTGGTGAAGGAGATCCACATGATGGGGACTGAAGATATTGAACAGCTCCTGGAAAGGGCCAGATTCAAGCATCTGTCCGAATCAACGCTGGTCTCCTACAACGATAACCAGCTCGATGAAGTTGGTCAGGCATTGGCCGATGCTCATTTAAGACTGTGTCTAATCTGCGAACGACGACTGACTTTCCTGAAGGAAGAGTCGGAAGCCCTGGAGAGCTATAAGATAACTGATGAAGATAAAGCCTCAATTAAGAAACTCGTAGGGCAACCGCAACCCAAGCTCGAAGAGTACATCTCCGCAGAACTAGAGCGTTTGAATTCTTATGTTCAAGAAGTGCTGGCTGCCTGGAGATTACCGTATCGGAAGTTAGCGATGCGTGGAGGTCCGGAAGGTAACGAGTCTTGGGAAATCCAAAGCAAAGACAAGGTATTCACAGTAAGAACAGTATCGAATAAACGGGAAGACCTGACTGTACAATTTTCCTCGACTGAACTCAGATGGGAAGGCTTCCAGATACATTTCAAACTTGGTTCATTCCACAAAGACGTAGCGCTGAGCCGTAAGGGAAACAGAGTAACCGCAAAGGTTGTGATACCGAAACAGGAACGCCCTAAGAAGATGCGTGATATTTCAATAAAGGTTACGTCCGATTCCTAATTCACTACTTCTTCGACTTTTTCTTGCTGTAAAGGTTCACAGCGTGGTCTACAAGAATTCGGTGCATTTGAAAGCGTCCTCCACCGACGTGCTCTAACAACCCGTGTCCAACAAGCTGGCGCACTATCGGCTTTGGATCATTCACCCGCCAGACGATCCGTAATGCCGAAAGATCAAAGGTTGCAGGTTTCGGCGCAAAGACGCCAAGATAGGCGAAATACTCGCGGGTAGCCTTGTCCAACACGTCCGTGCTCCGATGCAGCAGGGATGAAACGGAAGGGATGACGCCATTCCTTTCGATTCGATCCCGGGGCGCGGTCGTGTTGATGATCTCCGTTCCTTTACGAATCCTTTCGATCAACTCAGAGACGCCCCACCCTAAGCGAGCTTCACTTCTCAACATTCCTGCAGCAACGTGTAAAGCCAGAGGCAAACATTCCAAATCCAACACGAGCTCCAAACAATCGCGTTCGTTTTCTGCCACCACCTTCGGAACCAGGATTCTGAGGACCATTAAGGCAAACTCCTCAGTCAAAACCGGTAAGTTGTAGGTGTGGGTTTGGTCGATCGTAAGAGCGTCGACAACCAGCGGGAGACGGGTCGTAATCATAACTGAGCATTGTTCTCCCGCAGCATCAGAGAAAGCAGCAGCATGACCGGTGTCCCAAACATCATCTATTATCAACAGCATATTGCGCTTTCTAAGCAGCGTCGCAAGTTGTGCCGTTGCGTCTCTTACCGTTAGCGCCTTGAGTATCTCTTGCGACCCAAGCGCCCGTCCCCATTTAGCTATCTCGGGAATAAGATTTGATTTCTGCTCCAATGAGACCCACAAGATACCGTCTTTGAACGATTCTGCTATCTCACGGTCGTGGCCGATGGCACTTACTAGACTTGTTTTGCCCACACCCGGCCAGCCGTAAATGACAGTTACGTTCTCTCGAATCCTGCCTCGTTTAACGGTGAGCAGCCCTTTAATGTCACGAAGCGCACCTTCTCTGCCAACAAAGATTGACGGGCGAAACGGGGGTGCAATACCCGGAGGCGTCGGGTGAAGTACTCCACTCACCTGATTATAAACGTCGCCGGCAAGAGCAGCATGATATATCCCGGAACTCTCGGTGAAACTGATCGCCGCGGCCTCCTCTTGAAGGTCCTTATCTTCTGGGTCTCGCGGGCTCAGGACCAGGACACCGCTATCGATAGCCTTTCGAAGAGTGGACCAATCGCGCTCGCTTTTGACACCATGTACGAGTCGTTCCAATGCCGACTTCAGCTTATCGCCGTGCTTTGGTAAAGCGATCAACGACTTCGTAACGTCAGCTCCCTCCCGAACCTGCAGCATGATCGCCTTGGCGCCCTTATATCTTCGATAACGCAAAATGCCCTTTCCGTACTCCACTGCTTCCTGAACGGACCTGCCGGATGCCAAGGCTTCGTAGAATGCCGGAAAAAACGCCAGAGAAGATCGAACGGATATTTCGCCATCGATTCCCAGAACAAAATCAATCCGCTTCGCAGTTTCCCGAACACACTCAGCGGAATGGCAAAAGCCAAAGCACACGAGTCGCAAACCAGACCCGGCGCCAAGCACAACCTCGCTGAGGCGGTCACAGCTAATCCTTGCTACTTGCCCGAGTTCGTTCTGAAGAATCAACCCTGACTTCTGCGTACTATGACCGCTGATGTGAAGGACGTCAGGAGTGTGCTTTAGCACGAAGGGGCCTATGTCCACCGTTCTGAGTGCCGGTTCTTTTCGTACATGGAAGGTGTCGCGAAGCGGCGCCGCCTGAACTGCCTGGTCAATTGCTTGAATCTCTTCAGAAGTTCGCGGATCGATAGTATCGACCGAGTTCGCGGCTAGTAGTAGTAACTTGAGAGTGTTTGACATCGAGCAAGTTAATTCCGCGTTGTTTCGTTGAACGTGTCAATGGACGTGTCAATACTAGCATCGGTTCCAATAGTTTCATTGCGATGCCAAAGAAACGCTACCTTAACACCCAAGAACAACAGCGAAGATCAACGGAGCTACGATTGAGGCGTCAGACTCAATGATAAACTTTGGCGTATCGGTTCCGAGTTTTCCCCAAGTGATCTTCTCATTCGGTGGTGCACCCGAGTAAGAGCCGTAACTCATCGTCGAATCGCCGATTTGACAAAAATACCCCCAAAGCGGCACTTGTCGCTTCATGTCTTCTCGTAACATCGGCACTATCGACACGGCAAAGTCTCCGGTAATTCCGCCTCCAATCTGGAAGAAACCAAAAGAGTTCCTTGCAGTAGCAGCTTCGTACCAGACGCCTAATTCCATCAAGTATTCCAAGCCACTTTTGACAGTACTCACAGTCTTGATATCGCCCATCATGCAGTGTGCCGCGTAGAGGTTTCCCAATGTGCTGTCTTCCCATCCCGGAACAAAGATCGGCAAATTCACTTCCATCGCAGCATGAACCCAACTATCTTGTACATCGATGTCGTAAGAATCCTTCAGCTTCCCTTCGCTCAGCACTTTGAGTAGAAACTCGTGAGGGAAGTAGCGCTCACCGCGCCTGTCCGCGGTGGTCCACTCGTCGAGTATCGAGTGCTCGAGGCGGCGTATCGCTTCATGTTCGGGGATGCAAGTATCGGTGACGCGGTTCAAATCGTGTTGGTACAACAGTAACTCGTCGGCCGCGCTTAAGTTCCGATAGTTCGGAATCCGCTGATAGGAGTTGTGGGCAATAAGGTTAAAGACATCTTCCTCCAGGTTAGCGCCGGTGCAGCAGATAGCATGAACCTTTCTCTCGCGAATCATCCTTCCCAATGAAATCCCAAGCTCGCCAGTACTCATAGCCCCTGCAAGGGTGATGAGCATCAGTCCCCCGTTATCTACGTGCTGCTTGTACGCGTTTGCGGCTTCGACGACTACCGCTGCGTTGAAGTGTCTGAAGTTGTGTTGAAGGAAAGCAGAGATTGGACCATGAACCATAGTTGAGCCTCTAGGTTCCCTACTGGGGAGGAGCCCAGCCAGGGAGGGGTGAAGTTGAGATAACTAGAAATTATACACACCTTCAGGAGGAAACGGTCAATTGAATGCGTCGCGTATGCAAAGGGTCATCCGTGCGGTTCAGAAAGGTGTTCGTTGGCTTAAAGAGAATGCGGAGAGCATGCCCGATGATAGAGATCTCGCGATTACCATTTCAGCTCTGGTAGCAGCCGAGCGAAACCCACATTCACACCTTGTTCAGCGATTAACCTCAGCCTTAGTTCATCGTCAGCACCAAAACGGCAGTTGGAACGACGAGTTATGGGACACCGCTTGGGCAGGCAAAGCTCTGTACGACGTTGGTTACACGCTCAATGATCCACCTTTACAAAGGGCTCTTCGGTTCGTAGAGGGTACACAAGATCCTCTGACCAAGACCTGGTATGACGAGCCGTTTGAAACAGTATTAGTTCTTGAACTGATAGCCCGAGTGGCACCGGACCAGGTAGAAAGTCTCGGAGATCACGCATTATTATGGTTGGCATCGTTGCAGAGGTCCGATGGCTCTTTGATAGCGGTGAGACAGACAGCAATGGTTGCTTCCTTGTTCTGTCTGAATCAACAACTAGGTCTTAAAAGCGACAAACGTCTTATTAGTTTGGCGATAAAACATATTCGGAATAGTTTGAAGGACAAACCTATTTGGACCAGCGCCTCCTGGTCAAATTATTATCCGTTAAAGGCCTTATTGGACTATGGCGCAACCCTGGATGACCCTGTGGTCGCTCAGGCAGTTGACTGGTTTTTGCTCTCTCAAGACGACGACGGAAAATGGATGCAAGTCGCAGGACTGGATGATACCGCGATGTCAGTGCTTGCGCTGTCCAGCCTGCTCACAACGCCGCTGGTGGATGTAACAAATCCACGTACTGGAATCCTGAATGTGATTAAGGAAAATGGAATCATCCGAGTGAGTTTTGATGCTCCAGGAGCAGGCGCGATCACCCCAGCCGAGACGATGAAGATCTCAGCCAAAGTACGCGCTGACCTCAGTCAGGGTCAACAGATAGTCAATACAGCGTTGGGAAAACTGCGGAGTACAGGTGCAGCAGAACGAAAGACTGGAGATATCAAAGCGAAACGCCAATCAACGATTCCGATGGACTTGGAAAGAACCGGCAAATATGCGTTCGGACAGTTAATTCCGATGAAAATCCAGTATCACCTAGAAAACTCTTCTGCTGACCACCTTCGCCTTGACATTGATGAACGTCTAATAGATCTACCTTGGGAACTGATTCATGACGGAACAGAATTTCTCTGCCTTCGCTACGCACTCGGTCGGAGACTGGTTTCTAGCCAGACTTTTCAGCGACCACGCCCTCGACCAAAGTTGGCAGGGAGCACTCGAGTTCTTGTGGTAGCGGATCCGACAAATGATTTGCCCGCGGCCAGGCGGGAAGGACGTGAGGTTCGAGACTTACTTCGAACAAGATGTGGGATGACGGTCGATGCGTTTGTCACGGGTGGCATGACAAAAAAGGACTTTCTATTAGCTCTGCAAGACTATGACATCATCCATTTTGCCGGCCATGCAGATCATGAATCGAAGAGCCCGGATGAGAGTTGTTTACGCTTCTCCGATGGCGAGATTCAAGCTTTCGAGATCGAGCGGTTTATCGCGACTCGATCACCTGCGGTTGTTTTCCTAAACGCCTGCTGGTCAGCCGAAGAACTAAGAAATCCCAAGTCATATACACCGATGATGAGAGGATTGGGACGTACATTCTTGTACGCAGGTGTAACTGCCTTCCTCGGGTATCTAGTGCCGATTCCCGACGATGCTGCGACTCGCTTCGCTATGTCATTTTACGAATCTATAGCCCAGGGACAGACGATTGGCGAGTCATTACGTCGAGCGCGAATTCAAAGTCGTGACCAAACCTGCCCGGAAAATGTTATTTGGTCGTCCGCCGTACTCTACGGAGATCCATCAGCCCGAGCAGTCCAGGTTGACAACTCTATGATTTGATGGTCTCTGCCCAGAACTCCTCTACCCATTTTTGCGCGTCCATCGCGAGATCCTGCAAACGCCAGCTTCCTTCGCAGTCACCTTCCGGAAATAACAAATTATCTCCACATTCAGCGGCGTACAAAGTGGCGCTCCCGGTCAGTGGATCCAAATAGAACGGAAATATTCGACAACCAAGCGGGCGGGATTCGTACACGGCACATCGACCGGTGGAGGAATCTAAAAAGCGGCACGGAAGATCTAATGTGCGAATAAGGTAGCCGGTACTAGAGTTCTGACGCTCTGACACAAACTCAGCCGGTGTGAGTCCGGAAGCTTCTTGAAGCCTACGAACTTCCTGCGTAGTGAGATAAACCCAATCATACGGTTGGCTGCAGCACTTATTAACGCACGAGCCGCAGTCCGTTTTGAGTTGCAACACTTGGAGTTCTTTCATTCGATGGGCTCCTCTGAGTTCTGCGACACCGAAGCCTCTACCCCGAAATAATTTCTAGTTATCTCAACTTCACCCCTCCCTGGCTGGGCTCC
>Ga0307505_10000051_pt1 | contig 142190 bp, 133 predicted proteins | sample 23_S_MG_FD_202183 | JGI IMG/M metagenome (GOLD analysis project Ga0307505, IMG submission 202183) | Soil microbial communities from Populus trichocarpa stands in riparian zone in the Pacific Northwest, United States - 23_S | ecosystem: Environmental > Terrestrial > Soil > Riparian zone >...
GCTACGCGGTGCTGTCTCGGTGCACGGATGCAGTCTCGGTGGGCGACGCTCGGTGAGTGGACGGCTCCTCCACAAGTCGGTGCGCTGCCGGAAGCCATCCACAGGTGTGCCGTCGGCGGTCCGACAGGATGGGCGATGCGGCAGAGTCGGCGGATGCTCACCACCCCAACCGCAGCTGATGTCCTGCCCAGCCCTGTCGCCCTGCTGGCGCGAGGCGACGCGCCGCACTCCGACCGAGCCGTCCGCGGCGGCGAGCTCGTCACCGTGATGCGGGGCGTCTATGCGGACGGCGCCGCGTGGCGGGCACTCAAGCCGTGGGAGAGGTACCTCGCGCGCGTGCACGCGGCGGCGCTGAAGTATCCGGACGCGGCCTTTTGCGGTGAGTCCGGCGCCGCGCTGCGCGGGCTCACGGTGTTCCTGGAGCCCGCCGACGTCCACATCGTGCTCCCACCCGGAGCGACATCGCGTGCCATGTCGGGAGTTCGCGTGCACACGGCCGAGAGAATGCCGACTGCGGAGGAGGTCGGCGGGCTGATCGTCGCGACGGCCGCAGAGATCGCGATCGACATCGCCCGCGCGCGACACAACGCGATCGGTCTCGCGGTGGCGGGTTCCGCACTGCGTGCCGACCCGCAGCTGACGGCCGAGCAGCTCATCGAGCTCAACGCGTCTCGGCTGTCCGCGCGGGGTCGTCGACACGCCCAGTGGGTCCTGGATCGCGTGACGACGACGCCGGAGTCACCCCTCGAGTACGTCAGTCTCGCCGTGATCGAATGGCTCGGCTTCCCGCAGCCCGAACTGCAGAAGTGGATCTTCGGCGCGGCGGGGGAAGACGCGGACCGCCTGGATTGCTGGTGGGAGCCGTGGCGCGTGGGCGGCGAAGCCGATGGCGACATCAAGTACAGCGGCGAGATGGGCGATGCGCGGACCGCTCTGCGCGAGCGAAGCGTGCGCGACGCGCGGCTGCTCGATCGCGGCGTCGCGGCCACCGCTCACTGGGGCTGGCGCGAAGCGAGCGCGACGAAGCCGCTGCGCGCCGCGTTGCTGGCGGCGGGTCTGCCCCTGGAGCGTCCCGATGACACCGCGCAGCTCCGCTCGCTGCAGCGCATTCTCGCTTCTCCGACCGCGAGACTGCAGTAGTGCACCGAAACAGCAGCCGGTAGATGCAGTCTCGGTGCACGGATGCAGTCTCGCCGGGGAGGGCGAAGGGCACGCTCGAAGACCCTGTCTGTCGTGGCTCGCGGCAGCGCGTCGGCACCCCTGACGGCGAGACTGCAGTAGTGCACCGAAACAGCAGCCGGTAGATGCAGTCTCGGTGCACGGATGCAGTCTCGCCGGCGGACGACGCGCCGCGCGCCGCGCGCCGCGGGCGACGGGCGAGGGGACGGATGCCGGGGGTTCCGGCATCCGTCCCCATCACCACTGGCGCTAGGCGAAGGCCTCGGGCGGCGGGCACGCGCATACGAGGTTGCGGTCGCCGTAGGCCTGGTCGATCCGGCGGACCGGCGGCCAGTACTTCGTGCGGACCAGCGCCGGCACCGGGTAGACGGCGGTCTGGCGGGAGTACGCGTGCGCCCATTCATCCTCGATCACCGACGACGCGGTGTGCGGCGCGTTCGCGAGCGGATTGTCGCCCTGCGGCCACTCCCCCGTCGCGACCCGCTCGGCCTCGTGGCGGATCGCGATCATCGCCTCGATGAACCGCTCGATCTCGGCGAGGTCCTCCGACTCCGTCGGCTCGACCATGAGGGTCCCGGCGACCGGGAACGACATGGTCGGGGCGTGGAAGCCGTAGTCGATGAGGCGCTTGGCGACGTCGTCGACGGTCACCCCCGTCGCCTCCTTCAGCGGCCGGAGGTCCAGGATGCACTCGTGCGCCACGAGCCCGTCCGCTCCGGTGTAGAGCACCGGGTAGTGGTCGCGCAGGCGCGCGGCGATGTAGTTCGCCGACAGCACCGCGGCGGCAGTCGCGTCCTTGAGGCCGTCGAGCCCCAGCATCCGGATGTAGGCCCACGAGATCGGCAGGATGCCGGCCGAGCCGTGCGGCGCGGCCGAGATCGGTCCCCCGTCGAAGACGCCGCCCGCGTGATCCTTCCGCTGCGAGAACGGGTGCGACGGCAGGTACGGCGCCAGGTGCGCCTTGGCAGCGACGGGGCCGACGCCCGGTCCGCCGCCGCCATGCGGGATCGCGAACGTCTTGTGGAGGTTCAGGTGCGACACATCGCCGCCCAGGTCGCCGAAGCGCGCGTAGCCGAGGAGCGCGTTGAGGTTCGCGCCGTCGACGTATACCTGGCCGCCCGCATCGTGCACGGCCTGGGTGATCTCCAGCACGTCGTGCTCGTACACGCCGTGCGTCGACGGGTACGTGATCATCAGGGCTGAGAGGGATGCCGCGTGCAGCGCGATCTTCGCGCGCAGGTCGTCGAGGTCGACGTTTCCGGCCTCGTCGCACGCGACGACGACGACCTTCATGCCCGCGAGCACCGCGGATGCGGCGTTCGTGCCGTGGGCCGACGACGGGATCAGGCACACCGTGCGCTCGTGCTCGCCGTTCGCGCGGTGGTATCCGCGGATCGCCATCAGCCCGGCGAGCTCGCCCTGCGAGCCGGCGTTCGGCTGCAGCGACACCGCGTCGTAGCCGGTCACCTCGGCCAGCCACACTTCGAGCTGCTCGATCATCGCGAGGTAGCCGTGCACGTCGGCCTCCGGGGCGAACGGATGCACGCGGGAGAACTCGGGCCACGACACCGCCGCCATCTCGGTCGCGGCGTTGAGCTTCATCGTGCAGGAGCCGAGCGGGATCATGCCTCGGTCCAGGGCGTAGTCGCGATCGGCGAGCTGCTTGAGGTATCGCATCATGGCGGTCTCGGAGCGATGCGCGTTGAACACCGGATGCGTGAGGAACTCCTCGGCCCGCGCGAGCGACGACGGAACGCCGGCCAGCGGCACGGCGTCCTCGAACGGGATGTCGCGCACGTCGTGCTCGTCCGCCGCAGGCAGTCCGAAGGCCCACGCGACGACGGCGAGGTCGTCGGCGGTCGTGGTCTCGTCGACGGAGATGCCGACCGTCGCGTCGTCAGCCCAGAAGAGCTGATAGCCCTTCGAGCGTGCTCGGTCGATGACGCGGCGGGACGGACCGGGCGTGACGACCCGGATCGTGTCGAAGAACGCGTCGTGCGTGACGACGAAGTCGTACTCCCGGAGCCGCGCGGCGAGCGCCTCGGCCTTCTTGGCGACCTCCGTCGCGATCGCCTTCAGCCCGCCGGGCCCGTGGTAGACCGCGTACATCGACGCCATGACGGCCAGCAGCACTTGCGCGGTGCAGATGTTCGACGTCGCCTTCTCGCGGCGGATGTGCTGCTCGCGCGTCTGCAGCGCGAGGCGATAGGCGGGGTGACCTGCGGCATCCTGCGAGACGCCCACCAGGCGTCCCGGCAGCTGGCGCTCGAGCCCCGCGCGGACCGCCATGTAGCCGGCGTGCGGGCCGCCGAAGCCGAGCGGCACGCCGAACCGCTGCGTGGTGCCGACGGCGACGTCGGCGCCGAGCGAGCCCGGCGAGCGCAGCAGCGTCAGCGCGAGCAGGTCGGCCGCGACGACCACGAGGCCGCCCTGCGCGTGCACCGCCTCGATCACCTCGGACGGGTCCCACACGCGGCCCGACGCGCCCGGGTACTGGACGAACGCCCCGAACACGTCGATGTCGTCCGGCGGCGGGCTCATGCCGTACGGAGTCTCGTGCAGCTGGATGCCGACCGCCTCCGCGCGGGTGCGCAGCAGGGCCTTCGTCTGCGGCAGCGCGTCGGCGTCGACGAGGAACACGTTCGATGTCGACTTCGACGCACGCCGGGCGACCAGCATCCCCTCGACGACGGCGGTCGCCTCGTCGAGCATCGACGCGTTCGCTGTCGCGAGGCCGGTGAGGTCGGTGACCATCGTCTGGAAGTTGATGAGCGCCTCCAGACGCCCCTGCGAGATCTCGGGCTGATACGGCGTGTAGGCGGTGTACCAGGACGGGTTCTCGAGCACGTTCCGCGCGATCACGGAGGGCGTGAAGGTGTCGTAGTAGCCGAGGCCGATCATGGGTCGCGCCGCGCGGTTCTGCGACGCGAGCGCGCGCAGCTCCGCGAGCGCTTCGGCCTCGGTCGCGGCGGGCGGGATGTCGCTCGTGGAGCGTTCCTTCACATGAATGGATGCCGGCACGGCCGCCCGCACGAGGGCGTCGACGTCCTCATATCCCAGCGCGTCGAGCATGGTGCGCTGGGCCGCGGCATCCGTCCCGATGTGGCGCTCCGAGAAGGCGAGCGCGCTCACTCCTCGCCGCCCGTGAGAGCGACGTAGGCGTCGCGGTCGAGGAGGTCCGCGACCGTCGACGCGTCGACGCGCAGCTTCACGAGCCACCCCTCGCCGAACGGGTCGGAGTTCACCAGCGACGGATCGTCGACGACGGCGTCATTGGCCGCCACGACGTCGCCGGTGAGCGGCGCATACAGCTCGCCGACCGACTTCGTCGACTCGATCTCGCCGACGACCTCGCCGGCGGTGACGCCCGAATCGACCGCGGGCAGCTCGACGAAGACGACGTCGCCGAGCTTGTCGGCGGCGTAGTCGGTGATGCCGACGGTCGCCACCACGGTCCCTGAGCTCGTCGAAGGGTCGATCGCGATCCACTCGTGCTCGGCGGTGTACTTGAGGCTGTTCAGATCGGTCACTTCATCCTCCGGTAGATGGATCCTGGGTAGGGGCGCGCGCAGATCACTGGGCACGCCGGTAGAACGGCAACGTGGTCACCGTTGCGGGGATGCGGGTCCCCCGCACGTCGATGGTCAGTTCGGTTCCGGGCTCGCTCACCCGCGGCGACACGAAGGCCATGGCGATGGGTTGTCCGAGGGTGGGGCTGAGCGCGCCGCTGGTGATCTCGCCCACCTCGGTCGCTGAGCCTGTCGAAGGGTCGCCGTGCAGCACGGCATAGCCGGCGCGGCCGGCGCGGCGGCCCTCCGAGACGAGTCCGACGAGCACCGGCGCGTCGGAGGCGACGACCGCGGACAGGCCAGCGCGGCCGACGAAGTCGTCCTTGTCGGCGGCGACGACCCTGCCGAGTCCGGCCTGCGCGGGCACGATGTCGAGGGAGAGCTCGTGGCCGTACAGCGGCATCCCGGCTTCCAGGCGCAGCGTGTCGCGGGCGGCGAGACCCGCCGGAACCAGCCCGTGCGGCTCGCCCGCGGCGAGCATCGCGTCCCACAGCTCGCCCGCGCGGGCCGACGCGATGTACAGCTCGAAGCCGTCCTCTCCGGTGTAGCCGGTGCGGGCGATCAGCAGCGGGGCGCCGCGGAAGACGGCATCCGTCGCCGCGTAGTACGGGAGGTCCGCGAGAGGTCGGCCGATGTCGGCGATGTCGCCCGCAGCGGCGATCGCCTCGACGATCGCCCGCGCCCGCGGTCCCTGCACGGCGATCAGGGCGTAGTCGTCGGTCGCGTCGGTCACCATCACGTCGCGCCCGAGCGCACGCTCGGCGAGGGCGGCGGCGACCGGCGCGCGGTTCCCTGCGTTGGCGACGACGAAGAAGCGCTCGTCGGCGAGGCGGTAGACGATCACGTCGTCGATGATCCCGCCGTCGGTGTCGAGGACGAGGCTGTACTTCGCCTTCCACACCGGGAGCGTCGACAGGCGCCCCGCGAGCGCGTAGTCGAGGAACGCGCCGGCACCGGCGCCCTCCACGAGGAACTCCGCCATGTGCGAGATGTCGAAGAGCCCCGCCGCGGTGCGCACGGCGTGGTGCTCGGCGAGGTCCGAGGTGTAGCGGACGGGCATGAGCCAGCCGCCGAAGTCGGTGAACGACGCACCGAGCGCGGTATGGCGCTCGTGCAGGACAGTCGTGCGGGGGTCGGTCATGAGTTCTCCCGTTCGCGATCGGGCGGACGCCGGACGGCGCCCGTGAACTCCCCCTCTGTCATGGGGCCTGAGAGCTTCACCCGGAGCGGGTTTTCACCTTCGGCGGATCCTCTGCGTGCTCGCTTCGACTACGACGTGGAGACGCGTAGCGGTCGGCTTGCGTAAGGGTTTCGATACGACGGCGCTGCGCGGCGTCACTCAACCCGATTCTTGCTTCGCTCGAATCGCTTTCCAGAGCGGCCGGACCCGCGCGGTACGCGGACCTGAGAGATTGGCGGGGAGGCTTGCTCCTTCGGTGGATCCGAATGCAGAGGGTGATTAGTCTCTGCGCTCGAAATCGCTCTCCCGCGAGGGTCGTTCGGCCTGTCTTCAGTTGCGCGTCCAGCATACCGATGGGGAACCTGCGGCGCGCGCCTCAGCCGGGCGGCGCGCAGGTCACCCCTTGCAGCGGCCCGACGACACGGCAGCATCCATGCCGCCCAGTCCGTCGAGCACCGGAGAGAGCTCGGTCGTCGTCATCGCGTAGCCGCGCATCTCCGCGCCGATCCCGCGGGCGAACACGACGCCGGCGACCGCGCCGTCGCCGGAGAGCAGCGGTCCGCCGGAGTTGCCCGGCTGCACGTCCGCCTCGAGCGCGTAGATCTCGCGCGGTGCGGACGATTCGTCGTAGACGTCGGGCACGGGCACGATGCCCACCGACAGGACGGCGGCGGGGATGCTCGTGAACGGACCGCCGTGCGGGTAGCCCTGCACCGCCGCCGACGTCCCGGCGCCGAGCACGGCGGAGATCGGCAGCGGCGTGCCGTCCAGGCCGTCGACGGCGACCACGGCGAGATCGTCGATCGGGTCGAAGTAGACGATCCGGCCCTCGCGCGCCTCGCGGCCGGGCAGCTCGACGATCGGCGTGTCGACGCCGGCGACGACGTGCGCGTTGGTGACGACGCGGTCCGGCGCGACGACGAACCCCGACCCGGTCGCCCCGGTGCCGCACGCGTAGGCGACTCCTGAGATGCGGGCGACGGATGCCGCGGCGCGCTGCAGCTCGGGATCGTCCAGCGCGATCGGCGGACCGGTGGGCGCCGTGCCGGGGGCGAGCAGTTCGCCCAGGCGCGGCAGCCCGTCGCCCATGACCGCCGCGCGCAGCTGGGCGAGGGTCGCATCGACAGGCCCCGGCACGAGTGCCTCGATGGTCTGCAGCGCGCGGGACGACGCGACCGCAGCGGAGACGCCGGGAAGGCCGGCGATCGCGATCGTCGGCGCGACGAGCACGATCGCGAGAGCGGCCACGACGACGCTCGCGATGCCGCCGAAGAACCGTTCGATCCCCTTCAGCCGGGTCTTGTCGACGCCGCTGCGCATCGCGCTGCCGATGGCCGAGCCGACGGCGGTGCCGATCGCGAGCAGTCCGATGCCGGTGGCGAGCACGGCGGCTCCCCGCCAGATCGGCGAGGGCATCCAGGCGCTGACGAGGGGCATCACCCAGAACGCCGCCGCCCCGCCTGCGATCAGGCCGAGGATCGTCCCGAGGCTCGCGAAGAATCCGCGCTGGAATCCGGTGATGAGCGCCACGAGCAGGATCACGACGATCAGCACGTCGACCACGATCATCGCTCGTCTCCTCTCGCCGGTGCGCTGCGCCAGCCTACGAGCGCCCGCTGTGAGAACCCTCCCCGCTTCGGGGTCGCCGGGCTCGGGTTTGCCTTCTTGTCTTCCTGACTATAAGATCGATCCGAGAGTTAGAGTCACCATGACACAAACAGTCTTCACCCCAGAGCCCACCCCCGTCGCCGGCGCGACGGGCGATACGACGCGCGTGGCTGTCTCGACGGTCATCTTCACGCTCCGCCGCGAGCCGGGTGCGGACCGCGCGACCGTGGTCATCCCCCTCGTCCGCCGCACGCGCGACCCGCACGAGGGCCTGTGGGCGCTTCCCGGCGGCTGGCTCGACGCCTCCGAGAGTCTCGAGTACGCGGCATCCCGCACCCTCGCCGAGACCACCGGGCTCGCACCGAGCTTCCTCGAGCAGCTCTACGCCTTCGGCGCTGTCGATCGTTCGCCGTCGCGGGTCGTCTCGATCGTCTACTGGGCGCTGCTGCGCGAGGGCGAGGTCGACGCCCAGCTGGCCGCGCACGCCGCGGGCGGCGACGCGCCCGAGAACGTGGCCTGGTTCGACGCGGCATCCCTCCCCCGCCTCGCGTTCGACCACAACGAGATCGTCGACTACGCCCTGTGGCGCCTGCGCAACAAGGCCGGCTACAGCCGCATCGCGCACGGGCTGCTCGCCGACGAGTTCACGCTCGCCGAACTGCGCGAGGTGTACGAGGCGATCCTCGTCCGGCGCCTGGATCCCGCGAACTTCCGCCGTCAGGTGGAGAACTCCGGCAACCTCCTCCCCACCGACCGCTTCCGCACCGGCAGCCACCGCCCCGCCCGGCTGTACCGCTACAACCAGGACGTCGAGCTCGCCGACCGCGGCCCGCTCGTCCGCCACTGACCGCCTCCCGAATCGAGCACGCCATGGCCGCCACCCTCCTCACCCTCCAGCCCCGCGCGGAGCGTGCCGACGCGTCCGTCGATCACGCGATCCAGGCGATCGTCGCGGGCGCGACGACGACCGAGACCTGCAACACCGACCTCGCCGCAGGTCCCTGGAACTTCGACGCGCGGCCGGGGTACGGCCCCGGATCGTCGATGGGGGACGTCATCCCGACCGGCGCTCCCCGCCAGGGCGAGCTGCCCGCTGCGTACCGCGAGGCGTCCGACGACGAGCTGGACGCCCGCATCCGCGCGGCCAAGGAGACCCTCGGCGACCGCGTCGTGATCCTCGGCCACTTCTATCAGCGCGAAGAGGTGGTGCGCCACGCCGACTATGTGGGCGACTCGTTCCAGCTCGCCAACGCCGCGCTCGAGCACCCCGACGCCGAGGCGATCGTGTTCTGCGGCGTGCACTTCATGGCCGAGACCGCCGATCTGCTGTCCCGGCCCGGGCAGGCCGTCATCCTCCCCAACCTCGCTGCCGGCTGCTCGATGGCCGACATGGCCGACATCGACCAGGTCGAGGAGTGCTGGGAGCAGCTCGCCGACGTGTACGGAGACATGGAACAGACGGATGCCGATGGACGGGTCCCCGTCATCCCGGTGACGTACATGAACTCCTCCGCAGCGATCAAGGGCTTCGTCGGCCGTCACGGCGGCATCGTGTGCACGTCGTCGAACGCCCGCACGGTGCTCGAGTGGGCGTTCGCGCGCGGCCGCCGCGTGCTGTTCTTCCCCGACCAGCACCTCGGTCGCAACACTGCCAAGGCGATGGGGATCCCGCTCGAGCAGATGCCGATGTGGAACCCGCGCAAGCCCCTCGGCGGCTCCCGTGCCGACGAGCTCGAGGACGCCCGCGTGATCCTGTGGCACGGTTTCTGCTCGGTGCACCGCCGCTTCACCGTCGAGCAGATCGACACCGCGCGCGCCGAGCACCCCGGCGTGCGCGTGATCGTCCACCCCGAGTGCCCGATGGCGGTGGTGGACGCCGCCGACGAGTCCGGATCGACCGACTACATCCGCAGGGCCATCGAGGCGGCGACCGAGCCGACCACCTTCGCGATCGGCACCGAGGTCAACCTCGTGCAGCGCCTCGCCGCGGCGAACCCGCAGCACGAGATCTTCTGCCTCGACCCGGTCGTCTGCCCGTGCTCGACGATGTACCGCATCCACCCCGGCTACCTCGCCTGGGTGCTGGAGGGTCTCGTCGCCGGCGAGACGCTCAACCGCATCGCGGTGCCCGCCGACGTCGCCGACCCCGCGCGCCTCGCGCTCGAGCGGATGCTGGCGGCCAGGCCATGACCGCGGCAGCACGGGTCGTCGAACGATCGGCGGAGCCGCGGGACCAGCCCCACGCGATCGTCGTGGGATCCGGCATCGCCGGCCTCACCGTCGCGCTGCACGCGGTCGACGGCGGCTGCCGCGTGACCCTGGTGACGAAGGACGTCCTGGAGCACGCCAACACCCGGTACGCCCAGGGCGGGATCGCCGGAGTCATGTTCGCCGACGACCGCGCCGAGGATCACGTTCGCGACACGCTGGCCGCCGGCGCGGGCCTGTGCGACCCGGAGGCGGTGCGCGTGCTCGTCGAGGAGGGTCCCGCACGCATCCGCGAGCTCATCGACCTCGGGGTCGGGTTCGACCGCACCGCCGACGGCGACTTCGTCAAGGGGCTCGAGGCCGCGCACTCGTACCCGCGAATCCTGCACTCCGGCGGAGACGCCACCGGCACCGCGATCGAGAAGGCCCTCGTCGCACGACTGCGGACGAGCGGTGCGGAGGTGATCGAGCACGCGTTCCTCATCGACCTCGTCGTGCGAGACGGTCGCGTGGCCGGTGTCGAGCTGCTCGTGGGCGAGCGTGCCGGCGGCGACCCTTCGACCCGGTTGTCGACTAGCGGCGAAGCCGCGTATCGAGACACAGGGACCGCGACAAGCTCAGGGACGCCTATGAGCGCGGTGGCGGGGCATCGGCTGACGCTGTCGGCCGATGCCGTCGTGCTCGCCACCGGCGGAGCGGGCGAGCTCTACGCGCACTCGACGAACCCCGCGGTGGCGACCGCCGACGGCATCGCCGCCGCGATCCGCGCGGGCGCGGAGGTGCAGGACCTCGAGTTCTTCCAGTTCCACCCGACGGTGCTCCCCGGTGGCCTGGGAGGCGGCGCGTTCCTGGTCTCGGAGGCCGTGCGCGGCGAAGGGGCGACACTCGTCGACGAGCGCGGGCGTCGCTTCGCGTTCGACGCTCACCCCGACGGCGAGCTCGCCCCTCGCGATGTGGTCGCCCGCGCCATCGCCGAGCAGATGGAGCGGCAGGACGGCCGGCCGGTCTTCCTCGATGCGACCGGCCTTCGCCCGAGCGTCGATGAGCGCCGCGGGTTCCTCGCCCACCGCTTCCCCACGATCGACCGGGCCGTCCGCGACCGCGGGCTGGACTGGGTGCGCGAACCCATCCCGGTCACCCCCGCCGCGCATTACCTGATGGGAGGCGTCACGGCCGACCTGTTCGGCCGGACCACGCTCCCCGGCCTGTACGCGGTCGGCGAGGTGGCACGCACGGGCGTGCACGGCGCCAACCGGCTCGCCTCGAACTCGCTGCTGGAGGGCGCCGTCTTCGGCGCGCGCGCCGGCGACGTGATCGCGGCGGATGCGGCGTCCGGAGTCTGGCCGGTCCCGCGTGCCGCGCCCGCCGTACCCGCCGGGCCTCGAGAAACCACTCTCCCGCCGAGAAACCACGCCCCGCGCGATGTCTCGTCACCGAAGTGGTTTCTCGAGGACACGCCGCCGTTCTCGCGGCCGGCGCTGCAGGAGCTGATGTGGGAGCGCGCCGGCCTGGTCCGCGACGAGGAGGGGCTCGGCCACGCGGCATCCGTCCTCGCGACCTGGCGCGCGAAGGCCCGCGAGCCGCGCGCCGAGGCCGAGTTCGAGGACGAGAATCTCCTGGTGGTGGCCGAGCAGCTGGTCGCCGCCGCCCGCGCGCGCCGCGAGTCGGTCGGCGCCCACTTCCGCCAGGATGCTGCGGCGTACCGTTCTCAGGATGGTGCAGCCGGTTCGGCCCCGAACGACCCTGATCCGGCGCTCAAGCGAGCCTCGATCCTGAGAACGGTGCATGCGGCGGCGGTGGCGGCATGCTGACCCGCTCCACGATCGATCGCGTGGTCGCCGCCGCGCTCGAGGAGGACGCCCCGTGGGGCGACCTCACGAGCGAGTACCTCATCACCGAGACCGCCGTCGCCCGCGCCGATCTCGTGGCGCGTGAGCCCGGCGTCTTCAGCGGGGGCGAGGTGTTCGCCGCGGCGTTCCGGCTGACCGACCCGGCCGTCGACGTCGAGCTGATCGTCGAGGACGGCGAATGGTTCGAGCCCGGCGATGTGCTGGCGGTCGTCTCGGGCCGCGCCCGGGCTGTCCTCACCGCCGAACGCATCGGGCTGAACTTCGTGCAGCGGATGTCCGGCATCGCCACCCTCACCGGGCTGTACGTCGCCGAGGTCGCGCACACCGGTGCGCGGATCGCCGACACCCGCAAGACGACGCCGGGACTGCGCGCGTTCGAGCGGCACGCGGTGGTCAACGGAGGCGGGCACAATCACCGCTTCTCACTGTCGGACGCCGTCATGGCCAAGGACAACCACCTCGCCGTGCTGGCTCAGAAGGGCGTGTCGGTGACCGCCGCGCTGCAGGGCGCGATCGCGCGCCTGCCGCACACCGCCCACGTCGAGGTCGAGGTCGATCGGCTCGACCAGATCGAGCCGGTGCTCGCGGCAGGGATCGACACGATCATGCTCGACAACTTCTCGCTCGACGACCTGCGCACCGGCGTCGTGCAGATCGCCGGACGCGCGACCGTGGAGGCATCCGGCGGCGTGTCGCTGGAGACCGTGCGGGCCATCGCCGAGACGGGCGTCGATGTGATCTCCGTCGGCGCGCTCACCCACTCCGCGCCCGCGCTCGACCTCGGGCTCGACGTCCGGATCACCTGAGCCATGCTCTACCTCGACAACGCGGCGACCACGCCGGTGCGCCCCGAGGTGCTCGAGGCGATGATGCCGTACCTGACCCGCTGGTACGGCAACCCGTCGAGCCACCACACCGTCGGCGAGGCCGCTGCCGACGCGCTCGCCGACGCTCGCGCCCGGGTGGCGAGGGTGCTGGGCATGCGCGCCGGCGATGTCGTCTTCACCTCCGGCGGCACCGAGGCGAACAACCTCGCCGTCAAGGGCATCGCGATCGCCGCGGCGCAGCGCAGCGGCGCCCGCCACCTCGTCACCTCGCCCATCGAGCACGAGTCGATCCTCGAGTCGGCCGACTTCCTCGCCCGGATCCACGGCTTCGACGTCACGCAGGTGCCGGTCGACGCGCAGGCGCGGATCGAAGCGGATGCCGTCGCCGCAGCGCTCCGTCACGACACCGCGCTCGTGAGCATCGGGTACGCGAACAACGAGGTGGGCACCGTCCAGGACATCGCGGCGATCTCGGCCGTGACGCGTCGCCGCGGCATCCCGCTGCATCTGGACGCCGTGCAGGCGGCCGGCTGGCTGCCGCTGGCGGACCTCGGCGCGGATGCGATCTCGCTCGCGGGCCACAAGCTCGGCGCGCCGAAGGGCACCGGCGTGCTCGGTGTGCGGGGCCGGATCCCGCTCGAGCCTCTCCTGCACGGAGGCGGACAGGAGCGCGGCCGCCGCAGCGGCACCGAGGACGTCGCGGGCGCCGTCGGGTTCGCCGTCGCCCTCGAGCTCGCCGACGCCGCGCGCGAGGAGGCTGCCGCCCGGGTCACCGCCCTGCGCGACCGCTTCACGGCACAGGTGCTCGCGTCCGTGCCGACCGCGCGGCTGACCGGCCACCCGGTCTACCGCCTTCCGGGCACCGCGAGCTTCACGTTCGCCGGTACGAGCGGCGAGGCGGTGCTGCTCGAGCTCGAGCGCCGGGGGGTCGTCTCGTCCAGCGGCTCGGCGTGCGCCGCCGGCAGCGACGAGCCCTCGCACGTGCTGCTCGGGATGGGCATCGACCCGCAGGTCGCGCAGACGGCGGTGCGATTCACCTTCCCGCATGCACTGGCAGAGCCGCTGGATGCCGTCGCCGGCGCGGTCGCGGCATCCGTCGCCGCCGTACAATCGGGCGGGTGATCAATCCGGCGGCCGTCACGGTCATCGTCCCCGGCTTCGACGTCGCGGCTTTCGCCCAGGATGCCCTGGACTCGCTGCGTGCCCAGACGCTGACCGAGTGGACGGCGATCCTCATCGACGACGCCTCCGCCGACGAGACCGGCGACATCTTCGAGGCCGCGGCCGCCGCCGACCCGCGGTTCCGGGTCGTGCACCATGCGGACCGCGCCGGCCTCGGCGCCGCGCGCAACACCGCGCTCGACCTCGTCGAGACCCCGTATGTCGCCTTCCTCGACGCCGACGACCGCTTCACCCCGCACGCGCTGGAACGGCTCGTCGGCACGGTGACCGCGAGCGGCAGCGACTTCGCGGTCGGCGCGTACGTGCGGCTGCGCCCCGACGCGACGGGCGGCTACACTGCGGGCGCGGTGCAGCCGTGGGTCGCGGCGGCGACCGACCCGGCGCGGATCGGCACCACGATCGCTGAGCATCCCGAGGCTTCCGGGAACGTCGTCGCGTGGTCGAAGGTCAGCCGCACGGAGCTGTGGCGCCGCGCCGGCCTGCGGTTCCCGGTCGGCAGGGCGTACGAGGACCAGATCGTCGCGCAGCTGATGTACACCCGCGCGCGGGTCTTCGACGTCATCCCCGACGTCGTCGTCGAGTGGCGCGAGCGCGCCGACGGGACGTCGATCACCCAGCACAAGGACGAGCTCCCGGTCCTGCGCGACTATCTCGAGGCCCTCTCCGGCGGCGTCGCCGTGCTCGACGCCGCGGATCGGTCCGCCGCCGCCGCCGCGCGGGTGCGGCTGATCCTCGAAATGGACGTGCCGCCGCTCGTCGCCATCGCCCGGACGCATCCCGACGACGCTTACCGGCGTGCGCTCGGCGCGTTCGTGCGCACCCTGACAGAGAGGCCGGATGCCGCGACCCGGCCCTCCGAGGCCGTCACCCCCGCCGCGCTCTGGTAGCCGGCGCACACCGCGCGCCCAGGCGAGAAGATCACTGCGTCGGGAGGTCGTCGAGGTGCGGCCATGCCCGCTCGTCGACGGGCGCGTCCTCGGCCAGGAGAACACGTGCCGCGGGATGGGGAACGTCCGGCGCCCGGTCCGCGCGACGCTCGGGGTGGTCCGCCGGCGGCACGGACTCCTCAGCCTCCAGGATGCGCGATGCGGAGAGCTGCTCGGCGGCCAGCTCCGCGTAGAGCCCGCCCGCCGCGAGGAGCTCCGCGTGCGTGCCCGACTCGACGATGCGCCCCGCTTCGACGACATGGATGACGTCGGCGGCGATGACCGTCGACAGCCGGTGTGCGATCGACAGCGTGGTGCGACCGCGCGCCGCGGCATCCAACGCCTCCTGCACGACCCGCTCCGACACGGTGTCGAGAGCCGAGGTCGCCTCGTCCAGCAGGAGCACGGGCGGATCCTTCAGCAGCACGCGCGCGATCGCGATGCGCTGCTTCTCGCCGCCCGACAGGCGGTACCCGCGCTCGCCGACGACGGTGTCGTAGCCGTGCTCGAACCCCTCGATGACGTGGTGGATGTTCGCCGCGGTGCAGGCGGCGACGAGCTCGGCATCCGTCGCCTCCGGTTTGGCGTAGCGCAGGTTCTCGCCGATCGTCGCGTGGAACAGGTACGTCTCCTGCGACACGATCCCGATGCTGTCGATCACCGACTCCTGGGTGAGACGGCGCACGTCCGCGCCCGCGAAGAGCACCTCGCCCCCGGACGCCTCGTACATGCGCGGCGTGAGGTACAGGATCGTCGTCTTTCCGGCGCCCGAGGGTCCGACGAAGGCGACGTGCTGACCCGGCTCCGCCGTGAAGCTGACGCCGCCCAGTGTCGGGCGGGAGTCCGCCGCGGCATCCGGGTAGCGGAACACCACGTCGCGGAACTCGATGCGCCCCAGGGGACCGGGGGCATCGGCGACGGCGATCGCATCGGGGGCGTCGCTGATCGCGGGCACGAGGTCGAGGTACTCGAAGATGCGCGCGAACAGGGCCCCGGAGGTCTGCAGGTCGAGCGCGACGCGCATGAGACCCATGAGCGGCATGAGCAGCCGGGCCTGCACCGTGGTGAACGCGACGATCGTTCCGGCCGTGATCGTGTCGTCCGCCGAGCCGGTGATGAGGTAGCCGGAGACGAGGTAGATGATCGCGGGCACGCTCGCCATGAGCACCTGCACGACGGCGAAGAACCCCTGGCCGCTCATCGCCCGTCGCACCTGCAGGCGCACCTGGTTGACGTTCTCGTCGCCATAGCGCGCCGACTCGGCACGCTGCCGGTTGAAGGACTTCGAGAGCAGGATGCCGGACACGCTGAGCGTCTCCTGCGTGATGGCCGTCAGCTCCGACAGCGACTCCTGCGTCTCCCCGGCGATACGTGCACGCACCTGGCCGACGCGCCGCTGCACGATGACGAGGAACGGCATCATGATCACCGCGATGAGCGTCAGCCGCCAGTCGATGATGATCATCGCCACGAGCGAGGCGATCACCGTGACCACATTGCCGAGGATGCTCGTGACAGTGTTCGTGAGAACGCCCGACACCCCGCCGACGTCGTTCTGCAGGCGCGACTGGATGACGCCGGTCTTCGTCCGGGTGAAGAATCCCAGCTCCATCGCCTGCAGGTGCTCGAACAGCTTCACGCGGAGGTCGCCCGTCACGCGATTGCCGATCGTCGAGGTGTACCAGGTCTGCGCGACGCCGAGCGCAGCCGAGAGCAGGAACAGCCCGATCATGATCGCGACGAGCCGCCACAGGAGCGGGATGTCGGGGGCGGAGCCGTCCACCGGGAAGAGCGCGTCGTCGAAGATGCGCTGGACCAGCAGCGGCGGGATGACCGCGATCGCCGCGCCCACGACGACGAGGATGCCGGTGACGACCAGGCGTCCGGAGTAGGGACGGAACAGGGCGACGACACGGTGGCCCAGATGCGGGATGCGGGGCGCCTGCGCGTTGATCTTCTTCTGGGCCCGGATGTCGACGGGGCGGAATCCGGAGCCTCCTCCGCCGCCTCCACGCCCGCCCATGCTCACGGGGTCAGCCTAGCCAGCGCCATCGACACCGGGGTCGGATCGGCACCGGGTTAGGCTGTGCGCATGACCTCGACCCCCGAGACCCCCGAGACCCCGAACCTGGACGGCGAAGACCTCAAGGCGCTGCGCGAGGAGATCGACGAGCTCAAGGCGATCCCGGAGGAGGAGCTGGTCAACCCACTCCCCTCGGCCGTGCAGGAGCGCACCGCGACGCCTCACCCCACCGACGCGATCGGCTCCGAGAACTGGGACGCGTCGGCGGCGGACGAGGTCTCCGACGACTGATCTCCCGAGAGCCGATGCGCCACCCTGGGGAATGCCGCGTCGGCGACCGTCGTTAGGCTGAATGCTTCCCCCGCAGCTTCCCGCGATCCACCGCGCGGGTCGGTGCCGCACGCAGACGACGAGGAGACGACCTTTGGCCGCCACCCACACGACCTCCAGCACCGACAGCATCCGGATCCCCGCCGCCTCGACCAAGGGCGCCCCGATCCTGACACGCGAGCAGAGCCGCGTCGTCTGGCTCCTCCTCGCCGCCGCGTTCGTCGCGATCCTCAACGAGACCACGATGGGCGTGGCGATCCCGCACCTGATCGAAGACCTCTCGATCACGGCGCTCGCCGCGCAGTGGCTCACCACGGCGTTCATGCTGACGATGGCCGTGGTCATCCCGATCACCGGCTTCCTGCTGCGCCGCTTCACGACGCGCGCGATGTTCGTCACGGCCATGAGTCTGTTCTCCGCCGGCACCCTGATCGCGCTGCTCGCACCGGGATTCCCCGTGCTGCTGATCGCGCGCGTCGTGCAGGCGTCGGGAACGGCCATCATGATGCCGCTCCTCATGACCACGCTCATGACCGTCGTGCCCGCCCACTCACGCGGCCGCATGATGGGGCGCGTCAGCGTGGTCATCTCGCTCGCGCCCGCGATCGGCCCGACGCTCTCCGGCTTCCTCCTCGACACGGTGGGCTGGCGCGCGATCTTCGCCGTCGTGCTGCCGATCGCGCTCATCGCGCTCGGGGTCGGCGCGCGCTGGATCCACAACCTGGGCGAGACCACTCACGCGCCCATCGACATCCTCTCGGTCATCCTCTCCGCGTTCGGCTTCGGCGGCATCGTCTACGGACTCAGTCAGATCGGCGGCGCGACGGCGCACGGCGCCGGCGCCGAGGCCGCGGCGGCAGGTGCGGCATCCACCGTCTCGCTCGTCGTCGCGCTCTCAGTGGGTGTCGTCTCGCTCGCCTTCTTCGTGTGGCGCCAGCTGATCCTGCAGAAGGTCGACGACGCGCTGCTCGACCTGCGGGTGTTCCGGTCGGCGAACTTCTCGCTGGCGATCGGTCAGATCTCGCTGCTGTCGATCGCCTTCTTCGGAGCGATCACGGTCATCCCGCTGTATATGCAGGACGTCCTCGAGGTCAGCGCGCTGCAGACAGGCCTGGTCGTGCTTCCCGGCGCCCTCGTCATGGGGCTGGCCGGACCCTTCATCGGGCGCATCTACGACCGCTGGGGCACCCGGGTGCTGCTCGTGCCCGGATCGATCGTCGCCAGCGCCCTGCTCTGGGTGTTCACGACGTTCGACGCGTCGACGCCGGTGTGGTCGATCGCGCTCGCGCAGACCGCGCTCTCGCTCGGTCTCGCCATGTCGTTCACGCCGCTGTTCACGGCATCCCTCGCCTCGCTCCAGCCGTCGTTCTACTCGTACGGCTCAGCCGTGGTGGGCACGGCCCAGCAGCTGGCGGGAGCCGCAGGCATCGCGCTGCTGATCACCGTCTACTCGGCGGTATCAGCGGGTGCCGTGGCCGCCGGTGCGGATGAGATCGCCGCGGGGGCCGCCGGGGCGCAGGCCGCGTTCACGCTCGCCGCGATCGCCTCGATGCCGCTCATCGTGGGAGCATTCTTCATCCGCAAGCCCGCGGACCAGCCGTTCGACGCGCCGATCGCGCACTGACGCGGTCGGCGCGGAGGTACACCCCGCCGGTGCTTTCAGACGGCGGGGCGAGCGGTCAGCTCGTACCGCAGGAACCGCCGCCGCAGCATGAGCCGCTCTCACTGACGACGCCGAGGAGGTTCTGCTCGTCCGAGACGGGCTGAAGGGTCTGCAGCGAAGGAGCCGGGAGGTTCGACGTAGCCATTCCTCGATCCTAACGCTCATCTGGCCGGCGAACGCGCTCCCCTGTCTGCGGCGCCGGCCGAGGCATCCGCATCTCGATGCAGATTCCTCCAAGATCGCGACTCCGCCGGGGCATTGTGTTGTCGTTCCTCACAGCATTTCCATGTGGTCTGACCACACGCGAGTAACGTCGCAGACGAGGACGGCGAACGTCCGTCCCACCCGAGGAAGTGAGTGAAATGACCGCCATCTCTGACACGCAGGAGCGTGTCGATCGAGGCGTCGTTCCCGTAGGCGTCATGCGCGCGGCCGTCGTGGTCGCCCCTGACAAGCCCTCATGGTCACCGAGGTGCCGATCCCGGCGCCCGGCGCCGGCCAGGCACTTGTGCGTGTGATCACGAGCGGCGTCTGCCACACCGACCTGCACGCCGCCCGCGGCGACTGGCCCGTGCCGCCCAAGGCCGAACTGATTCCCGGACACGAGGGCTACGGCGAGGTCGTCGCGCTCGGCGAGGGCGTCACGACCCTCTCGGTCGGCGACAAGGTCGGCAACGCGTGGCTGTGGAGCGCCTGCGGCACGTGCGAGTTCTGCCGCACCGGCTGGGAGACCCTCTGCACCGAGCAGCAAAACGGCGGATACTCCGTCGACGGCTCGTTCGGCGAGTACATGCTCGTCGACGAGAAGTTCGCGGCGCGCATCCCCGAGGGAAGCGACCCCGACGAGGTCGCCCCGATCCTCTGCGCCGGCGTCACGGTCTACAAGGGCCTCAAGATGACCGAGGTGAAGCCCGGCGAATGGGTCGTGATCTCCGGCATCGGCGGTCTCGGACACGTCGCGGTGCAGTACGCGCGCGCCATGGGCATGCGCGTCGCCGCCGTCGACATCGACGACGAGAAGCTCGACCTCGCACGCCGCCACGGCGCCGAGGTCACGGTCAACGCCGCCACGTCCGACCCGGTCGCGGTGATCCAGGAGCGCACCGGCGGTGCCCACGGCATCCTCGTGACGGCCGTGCACCCGAAGGCGTTCGCACAGGGAACGGGGATGGCCCGACGCGGCGGCACCGTCGTGTTCGTGGGCCTTCCGCCCGGAGATTTCCCGGCCGACATCTTCGACACGGTGCTTCGTGCGATCACGATCCGCGGATCGATCGTCGGCACTCGCCAGGACATGGTCGAGGCTCTCGACTTCTATGCCCGCGGTGAGATCCACCCGACCATCACGGTCGAGAGGCTCGATGACATCAACGACATCTTCGAGCGCATGGAGCAGGGCAAGATCGAGGGCCGCATCGTCATGCGGTACGCCGACGCCTGACGCCCTTCGCAACGGGCGGGGGTCGCGGGTTCCGCGGCCCCCGCTTCGCTGTCAAGCCCCTGCTGAGTGCGGCCGGGCGTCCGTATCGTCGGGGACATGGCTGCACTCAACGGAAAACATGTCGCGTTCCTCCTCACCGACGGCTTCGAGGACAGCGAGCTGACCTCCCCCTGGCAGGCCGTCGCCGATGCCGGCGCCGCCCCCATGCTCGTCTCCCCCGCCGACGACGAGGTGACGGGAAAGAACGGGCACACTCAGGTCGTCGATCTCGCCATCGCGCAGGCGGATGCCGCAGAGTTCGACGCGCTCGTGCTCCCCGGCGGCGTCGTCAACGCCGACCATCTGCGGATGGACGACGCGTCGGTCGCGTTCACCCGGGCGTTCTTCGACCAGCACAAGCCGGTCGCCGTCATCTGCCACGGCGCGTGGATCCTTATCGAGGCGGGGGTCGTCGACGGACGCACCCTCACGAGCTATCCGAGCCTGAAGACCGATCTGCGCAACGCCGGCGCCGAGTGGGTCGACGAAGAGGTGGTCGTCGACGCGGGACTCGTGTCGAGCCGCACTCCGGACGACCTTCCGGCGTTCAACGCCAAGGTGATCGAGGAGATCGCCGAGGGTACGCATGCGGCTCAGACCGCCTGATCGCCGTCACGCGAGGGACGCGCCGCCGGTCTGGCACGTCGGGCAGTACTGCGCCGCGGCGCCCGAGTAGGTGAACTCCGCGATCACATCGCCGCACACCGGGCAACGCTCGCCCGGGCGGCGATGGATGCGCAGCGCGGCGCGCTTCGCGGCGCGGAGTTCGGCGAGAGGGATGCCGCGGCGAGCCGTCGTCGCCTCGGCGAGCACCGCACGCGTGTGCCCGTAGAGTCGCGCGACCTCGTCGTCGGTCAGCAGCGCCGCGTGCACCACCGGGGACAGCCGCGCGGCGTGGAGGATCTCGTCGGAGTACGCGTTCCCGATGCCGGCCAACGCGGTCTGGTCCTGCAGCAGCGCCTTGAGCTGCTTCCTGCGTCCACCGAGAATCCGCGCGAACTGCGCCTGCGTGAACTCCGGCGCCGCAGGGTCGGGTCCGAGCTTCGCGACCGCGGGCACGTCGCGCGGATCGTCGACGACGTGGATCGTGAGCGCCTTCCACTGGCCCGCGTCGGTGAGGTCGAACCCGGACCCGTCGTCGAGCCGTACCCGCGCCATGAGGGTGGCCGGACCGGACCGCTTCAGGTCGGCGGGAGCGGAATCGTGCCAGAGCACCCAGCCGTCGTGGCCGAAGTGGATGACCACGTGACGGATGCCGTTACCCGGCGACGTGAGCTCGACGTCGAGCATCTTCGCGATGCGCCCGACCCGGGCGATCTGCGCGCCGACGAGCCCCGCGACGGACTCCGGCGCCGTCTTGAGCGCCTTCGGGAGCACCACGTCGATGCTGACGATCGTCCGACCCGCGGAGCGCTCGTCGAGGAAGCGCGCGGCTTCCTGCACCTCGGGCGACTCGGGCATGCGCCCATGATGCCACGGGCGTGTGACACCGCTCCGCGCCGGCGCGGTGCCGTCACCCGCCGATGCGCATGACCCCGATCTGCGTCACGCCGTCCGGCTCGAAGATGGGGATGTCCCAGCCGTCAGGGTAGTCGCGCTGCGTGCCCTCCTGCCAGCGCAGCGCCTCCTCTGGAGTGGTGGGCACTCCCGGGTGATCGGGGCTCGTCCGCCCCAGATCGCTCGCGCGTACGTAGCCGAGCACCTCCGAGCCGTCGGGGGCCGTCCCGATCGCCGAGATCAGGTCCGGCGAGCCGTACTCCGACACGACGCCGAACGTCTCGCCGCGGGCGTTCACGCCGAGCTGGGTGGGAACGTAATTCAAGTACTGCAGCGACGCGACCGCTGTGAGTCCCCCACTGGGGGTGAAGAACATGGTGTCGACGGTGTCGTCGAGCGGGAAGTCGTACCAGGCCGTCCCGACCGGCGAATTCGGGTCGCACTCCCCCCATGAGCCGCTCGGGTTGTTTCCCGCGGTGTCGGTGCCCCAGGTGAGTCCGCCGGGAGTCAGGCACGTGATCGTGACGCGGGCGTGCGTTGCGGCATCCGGTCGACTCGCGAGTGCGATCTCGCCGTCGCTCGCGATCGTCTGGCTGATCGGCTCGCCCAGGAGCGAGATGATCGGCGCACCCGGGGTCACTCCCGGCGGGGCGGGGACGGGATCGCCGAGCTGCGGCGAGGGCTGACCCGAAGGGAAGGCGGGGGATGCCGCGGTGAACGCGCCCGTCGCGGCGAACGCGCCGACCGAGGCGCCGGCGCCGGCGAGCGCGCCGACGAGGACGAGGCTGATCCCCCACAGCGTGCGGGAGCGCCGCGGGGCGTCGGCTGAGACCCGGTCGACGAGCCCGGCGCGGATCGCGTCGGACCGCTCCGGTGTGAAGGTGGTGTTCATCCCACGTCTCCTTCGGTGAGCGGGCGGGTGTCGATGGCTGTCGCGAGGCGGGCGCGCAGCCGGGAGAGGCGCATCTTCGCGGCGGATTCCGAGAGGCCGAGGACGGATGCCGCCTCACTGACGGTGAATCCCTCGACGGCCGTCATCGCGAGCAGCCGCGCATCGACAGGCCGTGCCGCGGCGAGCTCGGCGCGCAGGCGTCCGGTTCGGACGTCGTCGCGGTCGGCGATCCGCTCCGCGGGATCCGGCTCGGGGTCGGGCAGAGGCAGCGCCGCGAGGAACGCCTGGTATCGCCGCCGTCCCCGGCGCGCGTTGCGCGTCACGTTCTGCGCGGTCACGATGAGCCAGGGCACCAGGGAGCCGTCGACGAACCGCACCGCGCCGCGCCGTCGCCACAGCTCGAGGAAGACGACCGCGGTCAGGTCTTCGGCATCCGCCCGCGTCGTTCCTCGAGCGACGAGGTGCCGGAACACGCGATCGCGATGGCGATCCCAGACGACGCCGTAGGCGCGCGCATCGCCGTCCGTCACCCGGCGCCACACGGTCTCGTCAGAATCGTCTGCCACGTACCGATAATGTCCGCAGCCCGTCGATTCGTCACACGCGGCGAGGCCGCCGTGTCGCGGGTGCGGCCTACGCTGACATCGTCGGCGGGGCTGCCGCCGGGACGAGAGGAGCGGACATGCCGTCGAAACTCGGCAACATCACCTTCTACGCGGACGACCCGCCGCGGCTCGCGCGGTTCTGGGCGGGCGTGTTCGGCTACCCGCCGGCCGAATGGGAGGAGCCGCTGAAGAGCGAGCTCCTCGCCGCCGGCCTCACGTATGCGGACCTCGCCAACCGCGGACTCGCGGAGGATCCGGAGGGCAACGGGCCGCGCCTGTTCTTCCACCACGCGTCGGAGCGCAAGTCCGGCCGCAACCGCCTGCACCTCGACATCAGCGCGACCCCTGGGCGCCATCCCTCGCCCGAGGAGCTGGATGCCGAGAAGGATCGCCTCGTCGCGCTCGGCGCCGAGGTCGTGCGGCTCATCGAGCAGACCTGGGGTCCGTGGCCCGAACGGTACTACCAGCTGCGAGACCCCGACGGGAACGAGTTCTGCCTGCAGTAGCAGGCACTGCCAGTGCGTTCCGGCGCCCGAGGCGTTCGGGCGCGAGATTCCCGAAGCGTGATGCCGCGGGCGCATGGCTGCCCGGCTGTCAACCCCGCTGACTCGCGGCGCGTCCCGACGTAGCGTCGGGGAAACGGGATGCCGAGGAGGAGCCGTGAACACTCACCATGACGACCGCCCGACCGACGAGGGCGACCAGCCGACCGAGGCCGACGACATCGTCGCGACGAAGGAGCCTGGCGGGCTCGGCCAGGACGGGACGATCCCCGACGACCCGGACGGGGTCGCCGCCGGCCACACCGGCGTCGCGTCGACGTTCGAACCGGAGGAGGACGAGCAGGCCTGAGCGACCCTGAAGGTGGGCTTCCGGCTGGAGGATGCCGACCCGACCGGCTGACGCGGGGCGAACTCCCCGTGCTGAGCGGCACCCGCTCTGATGCACGGTGGAACAAGCGTGAGGTTATTCCTGTTTAGTCCACTAAACTAGAATAATGGCGTCGGACAGTCTGAGCGGGAATGCCGGCGGGTGGCCAACCCACGCCGTCGAGCGTCGAGAGTGGCGGCAGTCGATCCGCGGCGGCAACCGCGCAGATCGGATGCTGCGTCACGTTGACACGTCTGTCCCCCCGCTCATCGCCGACCTGTCATTCACCGCCACGCCAGAACTGCTGTCGGTGACCGAGCGGGCTGTCATTGAAGTCGCTGCGACCGACGCGGAAGCTCGCACGCAGTCACGGGCGCTCGGACGCTTCCTCCTGCGCAGCGAATCCGTCGCGTCCTCCAAGATCGAGCACGTGTCCGCGAGCGTCGGCGACTTCGCGCGCGCCCTTGCCGGAAGTCGCGCGAATGCGAGCGCGGTGAGCATGGTCGCAGCATCCGCAGCCCTGCATCGGATGGTGCAGCGTGCCGGCGAGAGCGGGCAGATCCTTCTCGAAGACGTGCTCGCTGCCCACCACGATCTCATGGTTGACGATCCCGCCGAGGCGGCGTACGCCGGTCGACTCCGAGACATGCAGAACTGGATCGGCGCAAGCAACCATAGCCCTCGCGGCGCACTCTTCGTCCCTCCCCCACCGGAACTCGTCGCGAAGCTTCTCGACGACCTCCTGGCATGGGCCAACCGCGACGACATCCCGGCGGTCATCCATGCGGCGATCGCGCACGCGCAGTTCGAGTCGATCCACCCGTTCACCGACGGCAACGGACGCATCGGTCGCGCACTGATCAGCGCGATGCTGCGGCGCCGCGGTCTCGCACACAACGTCGTCATTCCGCTCGCCAGCGGCCTCCTCGCCGTCCGCGACGTCTACTTCGCAGCCTTGACTTCGTACAGGTCCGGCGACCCGACGCCGATCAGCGAAATCGTCGCCCGTTCGGCGCGAGCCGCCGCCGTCGAGAGCCGGGCATCAATCGAGCAGCTGCGATCGCTGCCGGCCGAGTGGCGCGCGCAGCTGCCGGGTCGTAAGAGCCTGGCGGCCGAGCGGATCATCGATGCGCTCCTCGACAATCCCGTGATGTCTGCCGACGAGATCGTCGCCGTATCGGGCGCTGCGACCGCCTCGGCGTACGCCGCTATCGAGCGACTGACCGACGCCGGCGTGATCACCGAGATCACGGGCCGCAAGCGTGACCGCGTGTGGGCTGCGCCCGACGCGCTCGGCGAACTCGAGGATCTCGATCGTCGCATTCAGTCGGCGATGTCGGGTGGCAGCGACATCCCATAGCCGCACTGTGAGCCCGAGTACACGCGCACTGGCCGACGCGCCGCAGCTGTACGAGACGTTCCAGAAGAAGGCAGACGGCTGCATCAAGGTCGTGCTGCAGCCGTGATCGGCGAGCGCGACCGCGCTTTCGTCCGCGCTACGCCACGTAGGCTCGCGTGACATGGGCACGAACGATCGCGAACACGACATCGTCCTGCTCGGCGCGACGGGCTTCGTGGGCAGGTTCACCGCACAGCATCTGGCGCGGTCGGCTCCGGTCGGCATCCGGATCGCCATCGCGGGTCGATCCACGAAACGCCTGCAGCAGCTCCAGCGCGAACTCGAAGTGGACTGGCCGCTCATCGAGGTCGACACCGCGGAGAACGCGGCCGTCGCCCGCCTCGCCGCGTCGACGTCGGTCGTCGCGACGACGGTCGGCCCCTACCTGCGCTACGGCGCGGGCGTCGCTTCAGCCTGCGCACGAGCGGGCGCGCACTACGCCGACCTGTCGGGCGAGAGCATCTTCGTCGCTCGGAGCATCGAGCACAATCACGCTGCCGCCGAGGCGAGCGGTGCGAAGATCGTCCACTCCTGCGGCTTCGACTCGATCCCGTCCGATCTCGGGCTCGGCCTCGCGCATGCTACGGCCGGTGGCGTGCCGATCGTCGCGGCGACGCTGCGGGTACGGTCGCTGCGAGGAGGCATCAGCGGCGGGACGATCGACTCGCTTCGTCAGCAGATAAAAGAGGCAGAGACGGATGCCGCGACGCGCCGCATCGTCCGCGATCCCTACGCCCTCACGCCCGGGCCGTCGGTCCGACTGCCGGGTCACTCCGCCAGCGGGTGGGGCAGGGAGGGGCGCTCGTGGCAGGCGCCGTTCGTCATGGGAGCCTACAACCAGCAGATCGTCCAGCGCACGAACTACCTCACGGGGTGGGGGTACGGCCAGCTCATGCGGTACCGCGAGGTCATGAGCACGGGGCGCGGCGCCGGCGGTGCGATCCGCGCCGCTGCCCTCGGTGCCGGTGCGGCGAGTCTTGTCGGCGCGCTGTCGTTCCCGCCGACCCGCGCGCTCCTCGACCGCGTCCTTCCCGCACCCGGAACCGGCCCCGGCGACGAGGCGATCGAGCGCGGACGATTCGCGATCGACGTCGATGTCTACCCCGTCGAAGGCCACCCGGTGCGTGCCCGGGTGGCCGCGCCGTACGACCCCGGCTACGGCGGAACGGGAGTGATGCTCGCTGAATCGGCGCTGAGCCTCGCCTCCGACGATCTTCCCGGTCGCACCGGAGTTCTCACGCCCATGGTCGCGATGGGAGAGCAGCTGGCGGACCGCCTGCGCGCGCACCGCTTCACGCTGTCGGTCGAACCGCTGCGCTGAGATCACCGCCGGACGCGAGGCTCGACCCGCCGGCTCGCGACGTCAGTTCCCCCCGACGGCGCTGGCGTCGGGCTCGGGGTCGAGCAGGGAGCGCGCGAGGATCGTGGACCCCGCGACGGCGGCGGGCATCGTCGCGACGGCGCCCCCGGGAAACAGAAAGCACACCTGGGTGGCGATGCCGAATCCGAGCGCGCGGGCACGGTGTCGACGCAGGAGCTCCCGCCGCGCGGTGGGGAGAATCCCGCGGGCCGCGAGCGCACGGGACGTCAGCTCGGTCGCGAGGAGCCAGCCGGTGAGCAGGACTGCGAGGAACGTCGCGAGGAATCCCCCCACGACCGGGATGAGTCCGGTAAGCGCGGCGACCAGGGCGACCGCGACTCCTCGACCGATCAGCCCGATGGTGTCCCCGAGCGAGCGCCAGAACCCGTAGTGCGCGTCGATGTCGGAGTCGCCGAGATCCGCCTCGACGGCCTTCCAGATCCGGTCGTAGAAGGGTTCGCCGATGAGGAGCGTGAGCGCCGTGAACGTCACCGCGACGAGCACGAGCGCGGCGCCGATCATCGCGGTGCCGATGGCGATGCGGATGACGGTGACCCACAGCGCGGGCCAGGAGCCCGCGAAAGGGGTGAGCGCCTCAGCAATACCCGGAAGCGAGATGCCGAGCGCGATGAGTCCCGCCAGGAACAGGGCGCCGACGATCGCGGCGGGGACGAGCCCGAGTGCCATGAGCCCGGGGAGTCGCGGCCAGTAGCCGAACCCTCGGCCCAGCAGCGCGATCCCCCGCCCGAACTCTCGCATCGAGCTCAGCCTAGGCGCCCGAGGGAACCCGCACTCGGACGGTTTTCGCCCGCCTGCTCGGTGTCGCGTTCCCGGTGCCGCACAATGGATGCGTGTGGTGGAGATTCCTCAAGGCGATCAAGGACCGCGAGCACCGCGTCGCGCCGACGACATGGATCGTCGGGATCGCTGCTGCCATCTACACGGTCGCGCCGATCGACCTGATCCCCGAACTCATACTCGGCCCGGCGGGATTCATAGACGACATCGGCTTCTGGGCTGTCTTCGCGGTGCTCTTCGTTCGCGAGCAGCGGCGGTGGCAGGCAGGACTCGGGTCGGAGTAGGCATCGGCTGGGCCTGCAGGCCCTCGCAGCCGGACTCGGCTGACCGCCATCAATCCCAGTCGAGATACTCCTCGATGACGACCGCCGTCGCGACGGGGTGGGTCATGGGGAAGAGGTGACCTGCTCCGCTGATGCTCGTGATGCTTGTGCGGTCGGGGGCAGTCGACTGCAGTCGCTCGCCGTTGGCCGGCGGGGTGATGTCGTCATCCGTTCCCTGGATGATCAGCACCGGAATCGCCGGCGCGAGGGGAATCTGCTCGTCCTCGACCCCGAGCAGCAGCAGACCGTTCACCCGATCCGGGTGCGCAGCGGCGACCGCACGCGCCACCGTGCCGCCGGATCCGTGCCCGCCGATCCAGGCATGATCGAGACCGAGGTGGTCCAGCACTCCGGTGACGTCTTCGTCCTCGCTGGCGCCGATCCGCACGACGTGGAAGCCGGCCTCCTCCGCAAGATAGTGCGCGATGACGCCCAGAGCGTCTCCGTCGAGCCCGCTCTCGGGAACCAGCGCCAGAGCGACGGGGCCATCCCCCTCGTCGAGATAGGGGATCGCCCGTCCGGCGGGCTCGAAGATCTGCGTGTCTGTCATGGGAGTCCTCTCAGGAAAGGGGTTCGTATAGGGTCAGCTGCGACGCTTCGACGAGCTCAGCGACCGATTCGAGTACGTCGAGCGGATGCGGCTCAGCGACCGGGTTTCAGACGTTGAAGCGGAACTCGACGACGTCGCCGTCATGCATGACGTAGTCCTTGCCCTCGAGGCGCGCCTTGCCCTTCGCCCGGGCCTCCAGCACGGAGCCCGTGGCGACGAGGTCGTCGAACGAGATGACCTCCGCCTTGATGAAGCCCTTTTCGAAGTCGGTGTGGATGACGCCCGCCGCCTGCGGCGCCTTCCAGCCCTTGCCGATCGTCCAGGCACGCGCTTCCTTCGGGCCGGCCGTCAGGTATGTCTGCAGGCCCAGCGTGTCGAAGCCGATGCGAGCGAGCTGGTCGAGACCCGACTCGTCCTGACCGGTAGAAGCGAGCAGCTCCGCGGCATCCTCCGGATCGAGGTCGATGAGCTCCGACTCGATCTTCGCGTCGAGGAACACGGCCTTCGCGGGGGCGACCAGCGCTTCGAGCGACGCCTTGGCCGCGGCATCCGTCAGCACTGCCTCATCGACGTTGAACACGAAGATGAACGGCTTCGCGGTGAGCAGACCCAGTTCCTTGATCGGCGCGAGGTCGATCCCCGAGGCAGAGAGCAGGATGCCGCGCTCCAGCGCGTCCTTCGCCTCGACCGCGGTCGCGAGCACCGTCGGGTCGAGCTTGCGACCCTTGACTTCCTTCTCGTAGCGCGTGATCGCCCGCTCGAGCGTCTCGAGATCGGCGAGCTGCAGCTCGGCGTTGATCGTCTCCAGATCGTTCTTCGGGTCGACCGCGCCTTCGACGTGCACCACGTCGTCGTCGGTGAATCCGCGGACGACCTGCGCGATCGCATCCGCCTCACGGATGTTCGCGAGGAACTTGTTGCCGAGCCCCTCCCCCTCGCTCGCGCCGCGCACGATGCCGGCGATGTCGACGAACGCGACCGCGGCTGGCAGGATCCGCTCGCTGTGGAAGATCTCCGCCAGCTTCGCCAGGCGCGGATCGGGAAGGTTGACCACCCCGATGTTGGGCTCGATCGTCGCGAACGGGTAGTTCGCCGCGAGCACCTGGTTCTTGGTCAGGGCGTTGAACAGGGTGGACTTGCCGACATTGGGCAGTCCGACGATTCCGATGGTGAGAGCCACGGGGTACGAGTCTACGCGGGCCGGGTCGGTGGCCTGGCGACGCCGATCGTCGAATGCCGAACTCGAACATTGATTCTCCTGTTGGGCTTGCTTACATCGTATCTTTGTACTACGCTGGAGGTATGGACGAAGAGGATGAGTTCGACGCCGGATGGGAGGACTACGACCGGGCGGAGCCGGATTGCGTGGATCTGGTGCTGGAGGCGGCGGCGCTGGTGTCGGTGTTCGCGGCGGAGCGCTTGCGGCGTGTCGACGGGATGCGGCGGGAGCTGCTGCGTGAGGCGGCCGGGCGCGGGTCGGCGGTGGCGGACATCGTGGAGCGGTCGATCCGACTGGAGCTGGCCGCGGCGATGCGGGTCACCGAGTACGCGGCGGAGCGGCTGATCCGGCAGGCCGAGGCGCTGGTGCACCGGTATCCGGACGCGCTGAGCGCGCTCAGCGCCGGGAACGTGACCGAGAAGCACGCGGAGATCCTGGTGGACCTGATCGACCAGGTCGAACCGGCGCTGCGCCTGCAGATCGTCGAGCGGGCGGTTCACCTGGCGAAGTCGGAGCCGGTGGGCACGTTCCGCCGCTCCCTGCGGGCACTCATCGAGACCGTGCAGGCACCCACGCTCGAAGACCGCCACCGGGCCGCGGTACAGACCCGGCGACTGGTCCTGGAAGCCGGTGAGGACTGCATGTCCGCACTCATGATCTTCCTGCCGTCGGTGGAAGCCCAGGCCATCTATCAGCGCGCCACCGCGATCGCGAAGGTCCTCGCCGCGCAAGAGGGCGAGACCCGCACCCTCGACCAGCTCCGCGCCGACATCGTCGCCGACCTGCTGATCGACGGGACCACCGATCACCTGCCCGCGACCGCGTCCGGCATCCGCGCGTCGGTTGTCGTGACTGTTCCCGCGCTCGCACTCCTCGACGACGAGGCGGCGGCGACCGCCGACCCGCCCGTCGTGGAGGGGGTCGGACCGATCCCCCTCTCCCGCGCTCGCGAGCTGTGCGGCGGGGACTCCGGATGGACGCGGATCCTCACCCACCCCGAGACAGGAATCGTGCTGTCCGTAGGACGCGAGAAGTACCGGGCGCCGGCCCCACTCCGACAGCTCGTGAAATGGCGGGCCGATCGCTGCATGGCACCCGGGTGCGGAATGCCCGCCAGCCGGTGCGAGATCGATCATCAAGTCGCGTGGGAGCACGACGGCGATACCTGCCTCGGAAATCTCTGTCCGTTCTGCAAAGGCCACCACATCGTGAAGCACCACGGGGACTGGATCGTAAGGCAGATCCCCGACAGCGGCGGCGCAGTCGAATGGATCTCTCCCACGGGCCGCAGATATGTCGTCGAACCCGAGCGAAGAGTCCCCGTCTTCACCGTGAGCAGAACAACCACCAGCCACGGCGTCGGCCCCGAACCACCCTTTTGAGACCTCGCCCGCCGGCGGCCGTTCTACGGGGCCGGATGCCGCGCCTCGGTCGCTCCGTCGACGCCGACGATCCCGTACAGCTCGCGCAGATTCGTGACCACGTGCGGCCTGGTCCCCTCCCACGGCGCGTCCGCCGTCGCCCACGGAGGACGGGGACCGTCCCCTCCGCGATCGATCCAGACCGCCGTCAGCCACGCGCCGAGCGCGCCATCGATGTCGGCCACGATGTTGTCGCCGATGTGCAGGGCCTCCGCGGCGCTGACGCCGAGACCGGCGAGGGCGACGTCGAAGATCGCGGCATCCGGCTTGCTCACGCTGTGCTCGCCCCACACGACGACGATGTCGAAGGCCTCGGCGATGCCCGTCTCGACCAGTTTGCCCCGCTGCAGTCCGCTCGGGCCGTTGGTGATGAGGGCGATCCGGATGCCTCGCTCCTGCAGCACCTCGAGCACCTCCATCGCCTCGTCGTAGAGGCTGAACGCGGCGCCCTCGAACGCGGTGTGCAAGGCGAACGCGTGGGCTGCCGCCGAGGCATCCGTCACCCCCATCTCGTGGAGAGCGCGCCGCCAGACCTCCGTCGGAAGGGCATCCGGTTCGATCTCGCCGCGCAGCCAGGCTTCGCCGACCTCGGGCCAGTAGTCCATCCAGCTGCGTTCGTTCGCCGCCGCGAGCGCGTCGGCGTCGAAGCCGCCCCAGCGCTCGGCCAGCTCGGCCGCCACCCGTCGCACGACGCCGTCGACGTGGTCGTCGCGCAGCAGCGTGCCGTCGAGATCGAAGCACACGGCCCGGATCGCCGCCGTCACGCGTCCGTCCCGTCGGGATCCACGCGCCAGCGCATGAGCACGTTGCCCGATTCGGGCCAGGACCGCGTCTCGAGCAGCTTCAGCGCGACCGGCGGACGCGCGTCGAACAGCGGCACACCGGATCCCGCGATCAGCGGGAAGGTCACGAGATGCAGCTCGTCGACGAGACCCGCGTGCATGAGGTCGTTCCACAGCACCCGCCCGAGGAGGATCAGGATGCCGCGCCCCGGCGCCGCCTTGAGAGCAGCGACCTCCGCGCGGGCCCGCGCCACCGGAACGATCCGCACGCCCGGCCACGGTGCGAGATCGTCGGTCGTGATGGTGTCGGACACGACGACCTTGTCTATCCCGAGGATCAGCTCTGCCAGTTCGCGGCGGATGTCCGTGGCGTCCCGATCCCCGCGCACGCCCGCCCAGTACTCGAGGTTGCCGAGCGCGGACCGCCGGCCGGAGAGCAGCAGCGTGCCCGATTCACGCAGCAGACTGGCCGTGTAGTGGTCGAACGAGTCGGCATCGGCGTAGTCGGGATGCTGGTGCTCGAAGAACGAGATGATGTCGTGATCGTCGTCCTCGTATCGACCGTCGACGGTGACGAAGTTGCAGACGGTGAGCGTGCGCATCATGCCACGGTAGCGCGATCCACAGCGGAGCCGTCGAGTGCGCGCTCACGGACGTATCGCGCGGAACGCCTCCGTGCGATACGGGATGTCGACGACCTCGCGACCCCGGCCATCGACCCGCCTGTTCTCGTCGAAGAGCGCCTCGACCGCCGCGAGGATCCGCGCGCGGTCCGGTTCGGCCGCGGTGATCACGGAGCTGCGCGAGGCGACCATGTCCAGGAACGCCGCCCGTCCGACCGTGCGCGTCCAGCGCCAGACACGCCGCTCGACCTCGCCGAACGGTGCGCCGACCCGCACGCCGTCGCCCGCGAGCATCTCCTCGGCGTGGCTTCCGTGCATCGCCGCGCTCAGACGCGCGACCCACGACGCCGACTCGTCGCGGATGTTCCACACCAGGCCCAGCACCCCACCGGACCGCAGTGCGCGCGAAGCCTCAGCGGCGCCGCGCTCGGGATCGACCCAGTGCCACGCCTGGCCGAGCAGCACCGCGTCGACGGAGGCGTCGGGCAGCGGCATCCGTTCCGCCGTCCCCACGAACGTGGGCACGCCGTGCACGTGCGCACGCAGCGCAGCCAGCATCTCAGGATCCGGATCGATGGCGACCACCTCCGCCCCCGCCTCGACGATCGTGCGCGTGAGCTTGCCGGTCCCTGCCCCGACGTCGGCGACGCGCGGCGCGTGATCCGGCCGGAGCGCGGGTTCGAGCATCCAGTCGATCGCCTCGCGCGGGTAGTCGGGTCGCCCGGACTCGTATGCGCCTGCGGCTGCTCCGAACGACGTGGACATCTCCTCACGACTGGCCATGCTTCGAGCCTACGACGCGGTTTCGCGACCGGTCGCGGCGCGCCTCCCCCGCGGCGGGCGACGATCGGGTGACGCTGGCATCGTGCCCCTGGACTTCACCGCGATCGACTTCGAGACGGCGAACTCCAGCAACGCGTCGGCCTGCGCGGTCGGACTGGTGCGTGTACGCGACGGCAAGATCGCCGCCAAGACCGGATGGCTGATCCAGCCCCCGCCCGGGCACGATGCGTTCTTCGACCTGAACATCCGGATCCACGGCATCCGTCCCGCGGACGTCGTCGAGGCCAAGACCTGGAGCGACCAACTCACCGACCTCGCCGCCTTCGTCGGCGACGACGTACTCGTCGCGCACAACGCCGGCTTCGACATGGCGGTGCTCAAGCGCACCTCCGAAGCCACCGGTGACGACTGCCCGGCCTACCGCTACGCCTGCAGCCTCCAGGTCGCGCGCCGCGTGTACGACCTCGCGTCGTACCGTCTGCCGTTCGTGGCGGCCGAGGCGGGATTCCCCGACTTCCCGCACCACAACGCCACCGCGGATGCCCTCGCGTGCGCACACGTCATGATCGACGCGGCCCGCCGGGTGGGCGCCGACGACATCGACGGCCTGGCCGAGCTCGCCGGAGTGCGCGTGTCGCAGATCGTGATCGCCGCCGGTCCCGCGCTCCCCCTCCCCGCCATCGCCTGACCGACGCGCCGATGCCCGGTCCCGACCGATGTCGGACCCCGCCGTCATCCTGTGAGCATGGATGCACTCACCGTCTCGGTCATCGTGGTCGGCTGTCTCGCGCTCGGCGCACTCGCCGGCTGGGTGACCGGCCTCGCCCGCGGCGCCGCCCGCGCTGTGCGCGACCAGTCCGACGTGCGCGCCCGCCTCGCCGCGGCGGAGGCCGCACGGCACGGCGTGCAGGCGCAGCTCGACCATCAGCATGTCCTCTACCGCGAGCTGGCGGCCCAGACCCGCAGCGACCAGGCCGCGCGCGAGGAGCGCGAACGCCGCGAGCAGACCGTGCTGCGCGCGCTCGCGCCGGTGCAGGAGTCCCTGCAATCCATGCAGGCCAAGGTCGCCGACCTCGAGCGCGACCGCCAGGAGCAGTTCGGATCGCTCGCAGAGCAGCTGCGTCGCACCCACGAGTCCGGCGAGGCCCTGCGCGCGACCACCGAATCCCTCGCGAGTGCGCTGCGCTCGGGCAGCACGCGCGGCGTGTGGGGCGAGACCCAGCTGCGACGCGTCGTGGAAGCGGCAGGCCTCACCCGGTACGTCGACTTCGACCTGCAGTCGCAGGTGATGACGGATGCCGGGGCCGGCCGCCCCGACATGGTGATCCGCCTCCCCGGAGACAAGGCGATCGCGGTCGACGCCAAGGTGCCCCTCGACGCCTACCTCGAAGCGAGCGCCATCCCGCTCACCGCGCAGGGCGCCGAGGCAGCGCGGCGCAAGGCTCTCGTGGAGAAGCATGTGAAGGCGGTGCGCGCGCACGTCGACGCGCTCGCGAAGAAGACCTACTGGGCGGGCCTTCACTCGAGCCCCGAGTTCGTCGTGTGCTTCGTCCCGAGCGAGTCGCTGCTCGCCGCCGCGCTCGAAGAGGATCCGGCCCTCCTCGACTACGCGTTCGGGAAACGGGTCGCCCTCGCCTCGCCGGTGAACCTGTGGGCGGTGCTCAAGACCGTCGCCTTCACGTGGACCCAGCAGGACGTCTCACAGGAGGCCCGTGCGCTGTTCCAGCTCGGCAACCAGCTCTACGAGCGGCTCGGCTCGCTCGCCGGGCACGCCGACGACCTGCGCCGCGCGATCGAGCGCACCGTCGACTCCTACAACCGCTTCGCGGGCTCGCTCGAGACGCGCGTGCTCGTGAGCGCACGGAAGTTCCCGGGGATCGACGACACGAAGTTGGATGCCTTGGCGAAGCCGGAGACGATCGAGAAGGCGCCACGACGGCTCACGGCACCGGAACTGCTGGAGGCGATCGCCGATGACGAGCCGCCCGCTGCCGAACGGCACGACGGCGACGGCGACGGCGCCGCCACGATCGACCTCGGCGAATCGCACACTGCCGACCTCGGGGATGTACGCGAACGGATCTCGCCGCGCTCAGAGTGAGCGGGACAGACCTGGACTCGGACTCGGACTCGGACCGGCCGAGAGCGGTCAGGCGCCGCCGGGAACGAAGCTGAGCAGAGCGATCACTGCGGCGGAGACGGCGACGAACGCGCCGATCATCCACCAGACGCTCGGCTCGTGACCCTCATCGCGTCGGACCCGCAGCAGCACGTCGGGCCTGCGGGCCGGGTCGTTCGTGACCACGGCGTTCGCGACGACCGCGTGTGCGCCGGTCTGCGGTGATGAACCGCTCGTCTGTGCCGACATCGAGAACCCCCTAGGGCGTGGGAAGACAAGAGTGCGTCCTCGTTGACACCTGTTCGATTCTGCCAGAGAACCCGGGAAAACGCGGTTACGAAACCGTCACAGCGCCCCTGCGGTGCTCACACATGGTGCTGACACGCGGTGCTCACAGCCACTTCGAGACCAGGTGCTCCGACGAGATGCGCCGCAGCGTGCCCGAAGCCCCGCGCAGCACCACGCTCTCGGTATACAGGTATCCGCCCTCGCGACGCACCCCGGCTACGAGTTGACCCTCGGTGACTCCAGTGGCCACGAAGATCGTGTTGCTGCCCTTGACGAGACCGTCCGCTTCGTAGACGTGATCATCGAGCTTCAGGCCGGCGTCGATGCCCTTCTGCTTCTCGTCGTCGTCGCGCGGCCACAGCCGCCCCTGAATGTGACCGCCGAGCGCCTTGATCGCGCACGCGGTGACGATGCCCTCGGGACTGCCGCCGATGCCGACGCACATGTCGGTGCGCGCGTTGTGGCGCGCCGCGTTGATCCCGCCCGCCACGTCGCCGTCGCTCATCAGGCGTGTGCCCGCACCGGCCTCGCGGATCTCCTCGATGAGCCGGTCGTGACGCGGACGATGCAGCACCGACACCACGATCTCGTCGACGGGTTTGCCGAGCGCCTTCGCGAGCAGGCGGATGTTCTCGCCGATCGGCAGACGGATGTCGACCACGCCGACGCCCGCGGGCCCGGTGACGAGCTTGTCCATGTAGAAGACGCTCGACGCGTCGAGCATCGTTCCGTGGTCCGACACCGCGATGACCGACAGCGCGTTGTTGCGACCCGCGGCGGTGAGCGACGTGCCGTCGATCGGGTCCACCGCCACGTCGCACTTCGGCCCGCGTCCGTTCCCGACGTGCTCGCCGTTGAACAGCATCGGCGCCTCGTCCTTCTCGCCCTCGCCGATCACGATCGTGCCGTCGAAGTTGACGGTGGTGAAGAACGCGCGCATGGCGTCGACGGCGGCGCCGTCCGCCTCCTCCTTCGCTCCGCGGCCGATGAACGGCACGGCACGGATCGCAGCGGCCTCCGTCGCACGGACCAGCTCCAGCGCCAGGTTCCGATCGGGATGCAGCGGGCTCATGTCAGCGGTCAGACTCACCATGGCTTCACCCTACCCACGTCCCTGCGAGATTTCGGGGGGCTTTCGGCCGATGCCGCGTGAAGGAATCGTGATTCTTGACCCGGCGCCAAACCCGCCCTCCGCGGCCCCGGCCGATCATGCGACGGCCGACACGATCGCCCACAGCACGGCGGTCAGCGCGAACCCGGCGAGGCCGAGCGCGGTGGTCAGCACCGTCCAGCTGCGCAGCCCATCGCCGACGCTCAGTCCCAGGTAGCGGGTGACCACCCAGAAACCCGAGTCGTTCACGTGCGACAGCCCGAGCGCACCGAAGGCGATGGCGAGCGTGATCGCGACGACCTGCAGCGAGGAGTAGCCCCCGCCTGCCACGGCCTCGGTGAGCAGGCCCGCGGTCGTCAGGATCGCGACCGTCGCCGATCCCTGGGCGGCGCGCAGCGCGAGCGACACGAGGAACGCGAGCACGAGGATCGGCAGACCGGTGCCCAGCAGCGTGTCGGCCAGCGCAGTGCCGATGCCCGACTCGGTGAGGATGCGGGCGAACGCGCCGCCGGCGCCGGTCACGAGGATCACGATCGCCGCGGGCGGGAGCGCGGACTCGAACACCTCGGCGAGGTGAGCACCCGACCACCCGCGACGCAATCCGAGGAAGAAGCCGGCGAGCAGAACGGTGACCAGCAGCGCGAAGATCGGTGCGCCGATGAAGCTGAGCACGTCGCGCACCGGGTCTCCCGCGGGCAGCAGTGTCGCGGCCGTCGTGCCGAGGCCGATCATGACGAGTGGCGTGAGGATCAGCGTGAGGATCATGGCGGCCGACGGCGGCGCCTCGGTGCGCACCACCGTGCCGGTGGCCGTCATCGTTCCCCCGCCGTTGCCCGGATCGATCTCGTCCGAGCCGCCGAACGCCTCGAACATCGCCCGGGTCGACTCGAGCATCGGGTACTCGCGACGGTTGAGGATCTTCGACAGGAAGTGCGACAGCACGCCGATCGGTATCGCGATCGCGATGCCGAGGATCGTCAGCCAGCCGACATCAGCGCCGAGCAGCGCCGCACCGCCGACGACGCCGGGGTGCGGCGGAACGGCGACATGGACCGCGAGCATGACACCGGCGATCGGCAGACCGAACTTTACCGGGTTCAGTCCGGCCGCGTGGCTGAAGCCGTAGATGATCGGGACGAGGATGATGAACCCGACGTCGAAGAAGACCGGGATCGCCAGCACGAGTGCCGCCGCTGTCAGCGCACCGCTGACCCGGCGCGGTCCGAGCAGCTGGGTGAAGCGGCCCGACAGGCTCGACGCGCCGCCCGAGAGCTCGATGATGCGGCCGAGCATCGAGCCGAGGGCCACCAGGATGGCGACCGACCCGAGCGTGCCCCCCATGCCGGCGATGATCGCGGGGATGATGCCGAGGCGTTCGGGATCGTCGCCCGACGCGGGCACGGTCGCCAGCGGCACGCCGGCCGCCAGTCCGACGAGGATGCTGGTGATCAGCAGCGCCAGGAACGCGTTGACTTTGAGCTTCACGATCAGCAGGAGCAGCAGCGCGATGCCGCCGACTCCGATCGCGAGCAGGACGAGAGTGGGCATGAGGTCTCCTTCGACGTGTTGAGGTTCGGGGATCAGGCGGTGCGGCGCTGCGGAGCGACGACCTTGATGACGGCGGAATCGTCCGAACCGGCGAGACCCTGTGCCTCGCCGATGAGGAACAGCTGCTCGGCTGCGGCGGCGACAGGGGTCGCGAGCCGGGCGCCGCGCGCGGCCTTCGTCACGATCCCCAGGTCCTTCACGAAGATGTCGAGGCGGCTGAGCACCGGCGCGCCCTCGTCGTCATAGGCCTGCAGCGCGCGCGGACCGCGATCGGCAAGGAGGAAGGATGCGGCGGCGCCGGCGCCGAGAGCCTCCAAGGTGCGCTGAGGGTCGAGCCCGAGGGCGTCCGCGAGCGCCAGCGCCTCGGCGGCGGCGGCGATGTGCACGCCGCACAGCAGCTGGTTCACCGTCTTCAGCGCCTGTCCGTCGCCCGGGCGATCCCCGACGACGGTGAGCGTGGACGCGAGTCGCTCGAGCACCGGCTGCGCCTTCTTGCGCGCATCCGGCGTCGCCCCGACGACGATGAGCAGGTCACCCTTCCCGGCACGGACCGGACCGCCGCTGAGCGGTGCGTCCACGAGGTCGACGCCGACCTCGCCGAGTCGCTTGGCGACATCGGCGATGCCGTCGGTGCCGACCGTGCTGGTGAGGATGACGATCGCCCCGGCGCGCAGTCCGCTCGCGATGCCGGCGTCGCCGAACAGCACGTCGGCCAGCTGCGCGGAGTCGCGGACCGCCAGCAGCACGGCATCGGCGCCGTCGATGGCGGCCGCAGCGGACTCGAATCGAGCGATTCCGGCGGCCTCGGCGAGGTCGAGCCGGGCCGGCGCGATGTCGAAGCCGCGCACCGGGAGGTCTTCGGCGAGACGAGTCGCCATGGGCAGTCCCATGGCGCCGAGGCCGAGGACGGCGACGGTGGGTGCGGAGGTGGTGGGGTTGGTCATTTCGTGGCCTTTCGATGGGTCAGGAGGAGAACGCCGAGAGCTTCGCCACGGCTTCGGTCAGGGTGGTGTCGCCGCCCACGTTCCCGGCGAAGACGATGTACGGGATGCCGGCGGCCGGCCCCTCGGCCGGCTGCCAGACCGACACGATGCCGGGGAACAGCGGTCCGCGCACGAACGCGCGGGTGATCGACAGACCGCGACTCGCGACATCGCTCGAGGTGATGCCTCCCTTGGCGATCACGAAGCGCGGGGGGCGAGCGGCGAGCGTGCGTGCGACGACCTCCACCAGCGCGTCCGAGACCCGACGCGAGATCGCGAGGCTCTCGTCCGGGTCGGCGGTGCGGATGAGCGTACGGCTGGAGTGCAGGATGACGTCGCGCGTCGCGAGCCCCTCGATCACCGCCGCGACGGCCCCGTCGACGACCGCCGCACCGCCGTCCTCGCCGAGGATCGACGGGACGTCGAGTTCGATGACGAGCGCATCGGGACGCTGCGCGGTGAGGTGCGCGAGCTGACGGCTGGTGAGCCCGACATGGGAGCCGACGACGACGAGGCCTCCCCGAGTCGTGGGCACGACGGCATCCGTCTCATCGATCTGCAACGGCGATCGTGGGAGCTGACCGATCCGCGCCCGGACGAAGGGCGGCCCGACCCGGTGGACGAAGCTGCGTCCGTCGGCCTCAGCGAGCTCGAGTCCGAGCGCGAGCTGGCGCAGGTCGTCCTCGACGACCGCGTCGACGGCGAACACGGTTCCCTGCGCGGCATCGCGGAGAGCCTCGGCGACGCGCTCCGGGCCTGCGCGCAGCACATCGAGAGTGAGCTCGACGACATCGGATGCGGCGATCCGTCCCTCGCTCTTCTCCTCCACCCAGTCGGCGAGCCGCGAGGAGCGGAATCCGAAGGTCGAGTCGCGGGCGAACTCCGTCTCGCCGACCGGCGTGAACGTCCCGTCGGCGGCGACGCCGTGCACGCCGCCGATCGTCACGCGGCCGGCGTCCGGGAAGGCCGGCACGAGGATCATGCCGTCCGGGCGCGGCTCGCCCAGCGCGACGAGCGTCTCGGCGATCACGTCGGGCTCGAGCGGAAAGTGACCGCGGAGGGTTGAGTCGCTGCGGCTGACGAACGCCACCCGGATCCCGCGCTCGCGCGCAGCGTCCACCGCAGCGGTGACGACCTCGCGGTTGACGCGAGCCGCTGAAGCGGCGTCGAGACTGCGGGAGTTGGTGAGCACGTACACGGCGGGCGCGTCCGTCGCGAAGGCCCAGGCGAAGTCATCCCGTCCCCACCCGGTGAGCACGGGAAGGTCGGCGACCGACTGGGTGCCGGTGGGGTCGTCGTCCAGGACGATGAGGACCCGCTTCGACCGGCGGACCGACTCCGCGATCGACTGTGCGTCTCCGGGAAGAACGTCGGGGAGCGGTGCGAGCATCGCGTCGAGATCCATGAGCAACTCCGTTGTATGCAGATCATGTGCAGATGTTTGGTAGGTATCTGCTGTCAGGTGTCATACAGGTTGCCACACCGAGCAGCGTCTGTCAACAGTCCATGCTCAGCCGTCCGCGTCGAGCACGTACACCCGCAGGTCATCGAGGGTCTGCTGCATGTGCCGGTCCATCGCCCGGCGGGAAGCGACGGCATCCCTCCGCTGCAGCGCTGCGAGGACGCCCTCGTGCTCCGCGATCGCGTGGCGCTGGATCTCCGGCACGCGCGAGGTCTGCGCGCGCCGCTCGGTGAGCACGCGCGTCAGCGGCTCGAACAGCGCCGCGAGGAACACGTTGCCCGAGCTGCGCAGGATGATGTCGTGAAACCTCAGGTCGGCGATGACGAAGGCATCGACGTCGTCGGCGTCGCTCGCGGCCCGCATGGCGGTGATGCACTCGGCGAGCGCGGCGAGCGCGGCACCCGAGATCCCCTCGGCGGCCAGCGCCGCCGCCTCGGTCTCGAACATCCGGCGGACCGCGATGAGCTGGGTGGCGACCTCGCCGTCGTCGCCGTGGGCGGACCTGTGGCGCAGGATGACCGCGAGCGACTGCCACTGCTCGACCGGGTTGACGACCGACCCGATGCCGGACGTGACGCGAATGATCCCCTGCGTGGTGAGCACCCGGAGCGCCTCGCGCACCGTGACGCGGCTGACGTCGTACGTCTCGCCGATCTCGGCTTCGCTCGGCAGCGCCGCGCCCACGTCGAGGTCGCCGTCGACGATGCGGTCCAGGAGCGCATCGGCGACTTCCGAGACGAGAGACCTGCGCGGCATACGGGTTCCCCTCCTGCGCTCCGAGCGACGACCGTAGCCTAACGGAGGGCGCCGCCAGGTCGGCGGGGGCACCCCGGAGGTCGATACACTCAACGCAGTCAGAAGCCATCGCCGAAGGAGTACGTCATGCCCGTCGCCACCCCTGAGCAGTATGCCGAGATGCTGGACCGCGCGAAGTCGGGCGGCTTCGCCTACCCCGCGATCAACGTGTCGAGCTCGCAGACGATCAACGCCGTCCTGCAGGGTCTGACCGAAGCCGGCTCCGACGGCATCATCCAGGTCACCACCGGCGGCGCCGACTACTTCGCCGGGCACACCGTCAAGGCCCGCGCGGCCGGCGCGCTCGCGTTCGCGAGGTTCGCCACCGAGGTCGCGAAGAACTACCCCATCACCGTCGCCCTCCACACCGACCACTGCCCCAAGGACGCCCTCCCCGGATTCGTCCTCCCCCTCATCGAGGCGTCGGAGGAAGAGGTCAAGTCCGGTCGCGACCCGATCTTCCAGTCGCACATGTGGGACGGCTCCGCGGTCCCCCTCGACGAGAACATCGAGATCGCGAAGGAGCTGCTCCCGCGCCTGAAGAACATCAACGCCATCCTCGAGGTCGAGATCGGCGTCGTCGGCGGCGAGGAGGACGGCGTCAAGCACGAGGGCTCGAACGACGCGCTGTACACGACGGTCGCCGACGTGACCAAGGCCGTCGAGGCGCTCGGACTCGGCGAGAACGGCCGCTACATCTCGGCGCTGACCTTCGGGAACGTGCACGGCGTCTACAAGCCCGGCAACGTCAAGCTCCGCCCCGAGCTCCTCGGCGAGATCCAGGAGGGCATCGCCGCCGCGTTCGGCACCGGTCCCAAGCCGCTCGACCTGGTCTTCCACGGCGGCAGCGGGTCGAGCGAAGACGAGATCGCGCTCGCCGTCTCGAACGGCGTGATCAAGATGAACATCGACACCGACACGCAGTACGCGTTCACCCGCTCGATCGCCGGGTTCATGTTCTCGAACTACGACGGGGTCCTGAAGGTGGACGGCGAAGTCGGCAGCAAGAAGGTCTACGACCCGCGCGCGTGGGGCAAGGTCGCCGAGTCGGCGATGGCGGCGCGCGTCGTCGAGGCGACGCAGCAGCTCGGCTCGGCGGGCAAGTCGCTGGGCGCCTGACCCTGGGCGCCTGCCCGGCGCTCGGTCGTGCGCTGAACGGGCGGTCAGCGCACGCTGCCGACGATCGCCTCCCACACGGCAGGGTCCGACATCAGCGGGATGAGCATGAGGACCGCTGACGCGGACATGAAGACGAACCCGCCCGCGAGCGGAATCCACCAGCTCAGCCGCCCTCGACGGATGCTCCACCACGACACCGCCGCGGTGACGAACCAGCCGACGGCGAGCACCAGCGCCGCCGCGATCCCCCATGGGCGACCGGCCGCGGGATCGGTCAGCTCGGCATCCACGCCCATGAGCTGGAAGACGGAGTCGGCATACGCGGCGAAGTCCACCATGGCGGGGAACGCCGCGACCACGTTCACCAGCCCGTAGGCGAGCAGTGCGAAGGTGACGATCCGATCGACGGGACGCCGACGGGGCGCGACGGGGACCTCGGTCGTGACCGCCCCGTAGGCGCGTCCCGGTGCCGTCGGCGCGGAGATGGCAGTAACGCCCTCGGCCGGAGCGCCGGCCTCCGCGGCGGGAAGTCCCATCCGCGCCCGCTGCTCCTCGGGGGTCGCGTACTCGCCGTATTCGGGGCGCGGCCGCGGATCCGGATCGCTCACGCGCGCCCGCCCTCTGCTGATCCGCTCAGGGCTCTGCTGTCCGGGGCCCGGCCGCCGAGCGCTCGCTCGTCGCGGCGCCCCGCGGCATCCTGTCGCAGCTCCTTGGGCAGCGAGAACATGAGGTCTTCCTCTGCCGTGCGGATCTCCTCGACCGACCGGAAGCCGGCGCCCGCGAGATCTTCGAGGACCTGCTGCACGAGCACTTCGGGCACCGAGGCCCCACTGGTCACGCCGACGGTCGCGACGCCGTCGAACCAGGCCTGCTCGACCTCGTCGGCGTAGTCGACGCGATACGCGGCCTTGGCGCCGTACTCGAGCGCCACCTCGACCAGGCGCACGCTGTTGGACGAGTTGGCAGAGCCGACGACGATCACCAGATCGGCATCCTTCGCGACCTTCTTGATGGCGACCTGCCGGTTCTGGGTGGCGTAGCAGATGTCGTCGGACGGCGGATCCTGCAGCTGCGGGAACCGCTCGCGCAGCCGTCGCACCGTCTCCATCGTCTCGTCCACCGACAGGGTGGTCTGCGAGAGCCACACGACCTTCGACGGGTCGCGCACCTCGACGACGTCGGCGTGGTCCGGGGAGTTGACGATCGTGACGTGCTCGGGAGCCTCCCCCGCGGTCCCCTCGACCTCCTCGTGACCCTCGTGGCCGATGAGCAGGATCTCGTAGTCGTCGCGCGCGAAGCGCACCGCCTCGCGGTGCACCTTCGTCACGAGCGGGCAGGTCGCGTCGATGGCGAGAAGGCCGCGATCGGATGCCGCCCCGACGACCGCCGGCGACACGCCGTGGGCGCTGAAGACGACGTGAGAGCCCTCAGGCACCTCGTCGACCTCCTCGACGAAGATCGCGCCCTTCTGCTCGAGCTCGGTGACGACATGGATGTTGTGCACGATCTGCTTGCGCACGTACACCGGCGCGCCGAACCGCTCGAGGGCCTTCTCGACCGCGATGACGGCGCGATCGACGCCGGCGCAGTACCCGCGGGGGGAGGCCAGGAGCACCCGCTTGGGTCGGTCGACCGGGATATCCTGGAGCGGCTCGCGCCGCCGCGGAACTCGCGGGACGGGCATGCTGACAGGGGTCTTGCCCAGGGTGCTGGTGCTCACTCCTCGATTCTACGGGCGGCCCCCTGTGCCCGAGCCTTGAGCACGGGCCCTGTGCGCTCACCGAGCCGGGGCAGAGAGCCCGCCCCCGCCGCGAAAGGACCGCATGACCACCTTCCAGCCCGAGGCGACTCCCGGCCAGGCCCCGCCGCCGGACTCCGTGCCGCCGCGCGACTCGACCGCGCGGGCGCCCACGAGCGTGTCACGGCTGAACGAGACGATTCGCGGATTCGTCTCGACGTGGGGCTCGGTGTGGGTCGAGGGCGAGATCACCGGCTGGAACCTGCGCGGCGGCAACGTGTTCGGCCGGCTCAAGGACCTCGCGACCGACTCGACCATCTCGTTCCGGATCTGGTCGTCGACCCGCGACCGCCTGCCGGACGACCTCAAGGTCGGCGACCACGTCATCGCGTGCGTCAAGGCCGACTACTTCGTCAAGACCGGCGACTTCACGTTCGGCGTCTCGGCGATGCGCCACGTCGGCCTCGGCGATCAGCTCGAGAAGCTCGAGAAGCTGCGGGTGCAGCTGCGCGCCGAGGGCCTGTTCGACCCGGCCCGCAAGAAGCCGATCCCGTTCCTCCCCCACGTGATCGGGCTCATCACCGGGGCGAACTCCGACGCCGAGAAGGACGTCCACCGCAACGCCGAGCTGCGCTGGCCGCAGGTGCGGTTCCAGACGAAGCACGTCGCCGTGCAGGGAGATCGGTGCGTTCCCGAGACGATCGCGGCGCTCAAGGCCCTGGATGCCGCGGCCGACATCGATGTGATCGTGATCGCCCGCGGCGGGGGCGACCCGCAGACGCTCCTCGGATTCAGCGATGAGCGTTTGCTGCGGGCGGTCGCCGCGGCATCCACCCCGATCGTCAGCGCCATCGGCCACGAGAACGACCATCCGCTCCTCGACGACGTCGCCGACCTGCGCGCCTCGACGCCCACCGACGCCGCCAAGCGCATCGTGCCGGACGTCGCCGAGCAGCGCGCGCTCGTCGCACAGCTGCGCTCGAGGCTGACCTCGCGCCTGACGCAGCGGCTGACCCACGACATCGCCCAGCTCGGGCAGCTGCGCTCGCGACCGGCGCTGCGCAGCCCGGAGGCGATCGTGGCCACCCGCGCACAGGAGGTGTTCCTGCTCACCGCGCGCGGCCGCGACCGGATCGACCGCGCCCTCGAGACCGGCGCGCGCCGCACGGCCGAGCTGCGCGCGACGCTGAGGGCGCTGTCGCCCGCGTCGACCCTCGCGCGCGGCTACGCGATCGCGCACCTCGCCGACGGCGTCATCGTGCGGGACGCCGCGCAGGCGCCCGTCGGCGCCCCCGTCGTCGTGACGGTCGGACGCGGCTCGTTCGCCGCGCGCTCGGAGGGCGCGATCGAGGAGGATCCGCACGCCGCGGACGGCCCTGACGCCGCGGAGGGCGCCACAGGGGTCGTCGGCGCGCCGAACTAGGATGGAGATCATGACCGATTCCCTCCCCGACGTCGGCTCGCTCACGTTCGAGCAGGCGCGGGACGAGCTCGTGCGCGTCGTCGCCGAGCTCGAACAGGGCACCCCCACCCTCGAGCACTCGCTCGCCCTCTGGGAGCGCGGCGAGGCGCTGGCCGCCCGCTGCGAGGAGTGGCTCCTCGGCGCGAAGCGCCGGCTGGAAGCGGCGCGCTCCGATCACGACGGCGCCGTGAACCGCGACGGGGCGGCCGGATGATGGCCGAAGCTCCCCGCGTCGTCGCCGAGCTCGGCAGGCCTGAGACCCCCGACGAGACGGCCGCGCGCAAGGCGGAGTCGTCGCGCGTCTACCGCGCCAGTCAGAGCACCCGCAACCTCGTCGCCGCCCTGCTGGTGACGCTCGCCGTCGTCGCGGCCGTGATCTTCGGAGTCCCCCGCGGCGACCTGCCGGATCCGCCGGTGATCGATGTCACGGCGATCGCGGAGCGCGTCGAGAGCACCGAGGGACGCGCCGCGATCGCACCGGGGATGTCCGACGAGTGGGTCGTCAACCGGGCGGGACTCGAAAGCGTCGGATCTGTGCGCGCGTGGAGCATCGTCTACGCCCCCGCCGACGAGGACCAGCCCGGATTTCTCCGCGTGGCGCAGGGCTTCGACGCCGACCCGGCTTGGGCGTCGCGTGTGCTGTCGGGGGCCGCGCCCGTCGACACGGTCACGATCGAGGGCATCGTCTGGGATCGGTACGAACTGGACCCGACGCGCACCGGGAACATCTCCGTCGCGCTGGCGACCGCGGCGGGCACCGACACGATCCTCATCTACGGCACCGCCGACGCCGACGCCCTCGACGAGACGGCCGCGGCGGTCGCCGACGACGTGAAGAGACTGCGCGAGGAGACCTCGTGAGCGACGGAGCGAGCCCGCCGAGTGCGCCTCGTCCGCACAAGGCATGGGACGAGATGCGGCGCGGCAACGCGCGCTTCGTCTCTGGAGAGCCGAGACACCCGCGGCAGGATGTGGACCGCCGTCACGAGCTCGCCGGCGGCCAGCGGCCCCGCGCGGCGCTGTTCGGCTGCTCCGACTCCCGGCTGGCCGCCGAGATCATCTTCGACAAGGGTCTCGGCGACCTCTTCGTGGTCCGCAACGCCGGCCAGGTCATCTCCGACTCGGTGATCGGCAGCCTGGAATACGCCGTCGCCGTGCTGGGAGTGCCGCTCATCGTGGTGCTCGGACACGACGAGTGCGGTGCGGTGAACGCGGCGATCGAGAGCACGCAGATCGATGCTCCGGCACTCCCCCCGCACATCTGGCGACAGATCGCACCCATCGTGCCCGCCGTGCGACGGGTGATACTCCAGGGCATCGACGACAAGGGCGTCCCCGGCGAGATCGACGCGGAGCAGGTCGGACGAGAGCATCTTCGCGACACCGTCGGCGAACTGCTGCACTCGTCCGAGCTGATCAGCGACGCGGTCGCCGACGGCCGCCTGGCGATCGTGGGGGCCAATTACCGGCTCGCGGAGGGCACCGCGGTCCCCGACATCATCATCGGCGCAGCCGACGACGACGCGTGACACCCACGTACGGAACAGACGGAGGAACGACGACGTGACCGACATCGAATACCGCATCGAGCACGACACCATGGGAGAGGTGCGTGTCCCGAAGGACGCACTGTACGCCGCGCAGACCCAGCGCGCCGTGGAGAACTTCCCCATCTCGGGCGACCCGCTCGACCCCGCGCAGATCGTCGCGCTCGCGCGCATCAAGAAGGCCGCCGCCCTCGCGAACAAGGAGCTGGGCACGCTCGACGCCGGCATCGCGGACGCGATCGCGGGAGCGGCCGACCGGATCATCGCGGGAGAGTTCGCCGACCAGTTCCCGATCGATGTGTACCAGACCGGCAGCGGCACGTCGTCGAACATGAACATGAACGAGGTCCTCGCGACTCTCGCCACCCGATCGCTCGGGTCGCCGGTGCATCCGAACGACCACGTGAACGCCTCGCAGTCCTCCAACGACGTCTTCCCCACGTCGGTGCACATCGCCGTCACGCAGGAGCTGATCGACGACCTCATCCCGGCGCTGGATCATCTCGCCTTCGCGCTGGAGGCCAAGGCCGAGGCGTGGAAGACGGTCGTCAAGTCGGGACGCACGCACCTCATGGACGCCACACCGGTCACGCTGGGACAGGAGTTCGGCGGCTACGCCCGCCAGATGCGCCTCGGCATCGAGCGCGTCCAGTCGGTCATCCCGCGCGTCGCGGAGGTTCCGCTCGGCGGCACCGCGGTCGGGACCGGCATCAACACGCCGGCCGGGTTCCCGCAGAAGGTCATCGAGCTGATCGTCTCCGACACCGAGCTTCCCATCACCGAGGCGAAGGACCACTTCGAGGCGCAGGCCAATCGCGATGGGCTGGTGGAGACCTCCGGAGCCCTGCGCACCGTCGCAGTCTCGCTCACCAAGATCAACAACGACCTGCGGTGGATGGGATCGGGACCGAACACCGGCCTGGGCGAGCTCCAGATCCCCGACCTGCAGCCGGGCTCGTCGATCATGCCGGGAAAGGTCAACCCCGTGATCCCGGAGGCAGTGCTCATGGTGTGCGCCCGGGTGATCGGAAACGACGCGACCGTCGCGTGGGCGGGCGCATCCGGCTCGTTCGAGCTGAACGTCGCGATCCCGGTGATGGGCACCGCGGTGCTCGAGTCGATCACCCTGCTCTCCAATGCCGCGCGTCTGCTCGCGGACAAGACCATCGACGGACTCGAGGCGAACGTGGAGCGCGCGGCCGCCTACGCCGGCATGTCGCCCTCGATCGTCACACCGCTGAACAAGCTCATCGGCTACGAGGCAGCGGCCAAGATCGCGAAGCACTCCGTTGCCAAGGGCATCACCGTCCGCGAGGCCGTTCTCGACCTCGGATACGTCGAGCGCGGCGAGCTGACGATCGAGCAGCTCGACGACAAGCTCGATCTGCTGTCGATGACGCACCCCGGCTGAGCCGGCGCCGCGTGCGCCACGAGGGTCCTGTGCCGAGTGAGAACACCATGACGCACGGGGCCGCTCGGCGCGATAATCAGGGGGTGACCACCACCCCCCGTCCGATCTCGGCACGAGTCAGGATCCTCGCTGCGATCCTGGCCGTGGCGTGCATCGGACTGGCGATCGTGGGCAGCGTCACCTTCCTCGTGCAGCGCGAGCGTGTCTTGCAGGAGGTGGACGAGCGGCTCAACGCCCAGGTGGCCCGGCTCATCACGGTCGCCGAGAGAGGCGCTGCCGAGCCGACGCCCGATCCGGGCACCGAGACGGCGAGCGAGGTGCTGCACCTGCGCGACTACGCCTCTGTCGAGGAGTACCTCCGAGCGGCGGTGGCGAGCCTGGTCCCCGCCCGCAACGAGGCATCGGTCGCGATCATCGACGGCGACGCGCACTTCCGGCCCTCGACGCTCTCGGGCTTCGACATCTCGGAGGACGACGCCCTGATCGACCGCGTGATCGAGGAGACCGCGGACGGCGACACGGTGCGCGGCACGGCGGTGACCGACACCGGTTCGCTCCGCTACATCGCCATCCCCGTCGTGGTGGACGGAGATGAGCACGCGGGGCTCTACGTGCGGGCGATCGACCTCGGCGCCGAGCTCGAACCCGTGACGGCCGCCATGACGACCTTCATCATCGCCGGGGTCGCCGTGCTCGGCGCGATCGCCATCGTGGGGTGGTTCGTCGCCGGGCGACTGCTCTCCCCCATCCGCCACATGCGCGAGACGGCCGACGCGATCACGATCAGCGATCTGTCTCCGCGTCTGCCCACTCAGGGCAACAACGACATCGCCGACCTGTCGCGTACGGTGAACTCCATGCTCGACCGACTCGAGGGTTCCGTCGATGTGCAGCGCCAGCTGCTCGACGACGTGCGGCACGAGCTGAAGACCCCGATCACGATCGTGCGCGGTCACCTCGAGCTCATGGATGCGGCGGATGCCGACGACGTCGAGATCGCCCGTGAGATCGGCATCGCAGAGCTCGATCGCATGACGCGCCTGGTCGAGGACATCGATCTGCTGGCGACCGTCGAGGGCGACACCTACACGATGACGCAGGTCGACCTCGGCGCGCTCACGGCGCGCGTGGCCGAGCTCGTCACCGTGATCCCCGACCACACCTGGAGCATCGAGGAGGCGGCCTCAGGAGCGATCCTGGGCGACCACGACCGTCTTCTGCAGGCATGGCTCCAGCTCGCCGACAATGCAGCGAAGTACACCCCGGCCGGCGCGCCCATCGAGGTCGGGAGCCGCCTGGACGCCGGGGGTGCCCAGCTGTGGGTGCGCGATCACGGTCCCGGCATTCCGCCGGCCTCCCGACATCGGATCTTCCGCCGGTTCGACCGCGCGAACGGCAAGCGCTCGGTGGGAGGGTCCGGGCTCGGGCTCGCCATCGTGGACGCGATCACGAAAGGCCATCACGGCCAGTGCGTGGTCACCGACACTCCCGGTGGCGGCGCCACCTTCACCATCCACCTGCCGCCGACCACCGCCCAGCTGCCGGCGCCGGTGCGCGCGGGCGACGTCGTGCTGCAGCGGGAGGCGTTCGGATGACGAGGATCCTGATCATCGAGGACGAACCGCGCATCGCGGCGTTCGTCAGTCGCGGGCTCGAGTCCGCCGGATACGAGACCGAGATCATCGAGGACGGTGGCGAGGGGCTGGCCGCAGCGCTGCGCGGGGATGCGGATCTCGTGCTGCTCGATATCGGCCTGCCGACTCTGGACGGCTTCGAGGTGCTGCGCGAGCTGCGCTCGCGCGGCTCGACGGTGCCGGTCATCATGCTGACCGCGCGCTCCGGCACCCGCGACACCGTCGAAGGGCTCGACAGCGGCGCGAACGACTACGTGCCCAAGCCCTTCACGTTCGAGGAGCTGCTCGCCCGTGTGAGGTCGCGGCTGCGCGAGACGCCGCTCTCGGCCGGCGTCTCGATCACACACGGCGACGTGATGCTCGACATCCTCGCCCGACGCGCCACGGTCGGCGGACGCGAGGTCGATCTGTCCGCGCGCGAGTTCGCCCTTGCCGAGCAGTTCCTGCGCAATCCGGGTCACGTCCTCAGCCGGGAGCTCCTGCTCAGCCGGGTATGGGGCATGGACTTCGACCCTGGCTCCAACGTCGTCGACGTCTACGTGCGGTATCTCCGCGGCAAGCTCGGCCCCCACCACATCATCACCGTGCGCGGCGCCGGCTACCGCTGGGAGTGAGTCCGCCCCCGACCATCATCACCGCGGCGCGAAGAAGCCCCCGGTGCTGGGGGACACCGGGGGCTGGGAAGGGCCGGGCTGGGGAGGCCGGCCATCATCAATCGCGACGGTCTGGGGAATCGCGCGATCGATCCTTCTTCGAACCGAGTCCGGGCATCTCTGACCGGCGTTCGGCGTTTGGACCCGCGTTCTGCGCGGGAGTCGTGGGGGCGGCCGTCCGCCCGGAGTTCGCAGAGGATTGGTCCTGACCGGTCGGGCGCTCCGGCACGACGGCGGGGACGCCGCGGTAGGCGACGCGCTCGATCCAGGAATCGATGCGCTCCGCGGGCCATCCGCGGCTCTTCGCCCACTCGCGCACGGCATCCCAGGAGCCGGAGGCCTTCGCTTCGGCGACGAGCGCATCGGTCGGCTGCGGGAGTGCGGCGGGCGGCTGCTCCGCCACGACGAACGGTGCGGGCGCCGGGACCGTCTCCGTGCTGCGCGTCTCGCGGGTCTCCGGGGCAGCGGGCATCGCGGGAGCGACGAGTGGCGCAGCCACCTCGGCCGGCGTGTCGGTCCGCGGCGGAGCGGTCGCGACGGCGGTCGCGGTGGGCGCCGGCGACGGAACGCGCACGGTCGCCGCCTGGATCGGCGTTCCCGCGGCATCCGCGAGGGCGACGGTGTTCGTCAGGGCGACGGCGGAGAGCACGGCGACGCTCGCGACGACGGTGAACGTGCCACCGATCGCCAATCGCGTCCGACTTTCCACGCTGCCGCTCCGTCCCCTGGTCCGATGCCCCTCATCCATCGTGACAGACCATGCGCGAGCCGAGCGCCGAATCAGATGAGACTCTTCTCATCCCCTCGGCCCCGCTCTCGGCCCGATCGAGGACGTCGTGATCACGGTGGGGCCGGGATGCGGCATCCGGCCCCACCGTCGATCACGCGAGGCGGTGGCTCACGCGAGTTCGCCCGCCTCCAGGAGGTCGGTGACCAGCGCGGCGATCGCCGAGCGCTCCGAGCGGACCAGGGTGACGTGACCGAACAGCCCGTGTCCCTTCAGGGTTTCGATGACCGAGGCGACGCCGTCGTGGCGCCCGACGCGGAGGTTGTCGCGCTGCCCGACATCGTGGGTCAGCACGACGCGGGAGTTCTGCCCGATGCGGCTGAGCACCGTCAGGAGGACGTTGCGCTCGAGCGACTGCGCCTCGTCCACGATCACGAACGCGTCGTGGAGCGAACGGCCGCGGATGTGCGTGAGCGGCATCACCTCGAGCAGCCCGCGCTCGACGACCTCTTCGAGCACGTTCGAGGAGACCACCGAGCCGAGGGTGTCGAAGACCGCCTGGCCCCACGGGTTCATCTTCTCGGCCTGGTCGCCGGGGAGGTAGCCGAGCTCCTGCCCGCCGACCGCGAACAGCGGACGGAACACGATGATCTTGCGCTGCTGCTGGCGCTCGAGGACCGCCTCCAGCGCCGCGCAGAGCGCGAGGGCGGACTTCCCGGTGCCTGCCCGGCCGCCCAGGGAGACGATTCCGACCTCGGGGTCGAGAAGAAGATCGATCGCGATCCGCTGCTCGGCGGAGCGGCCGTGCAGCCCGAAGACCTCGCGGTCGCCGCGCACCAGCCGGAATGCCCCGTCGCCCGATACGCGCCCGAGCGCGGAGCCGCGCTCGGAGTGGATGATGAGACCGGTGTTCACCGGAAGCCCGCGCACGTCATCGCTGGAGGCGACCTCGCTCTCGTACAGATCGCTGATGTCGTCGCCCGAGACGTCGATGGTGGCGATGCCGGTCCATCCGGAGTCGACCGCCTGCTCGGCGAGGTACTCCTCCGCGACGATGCCGAGCGATGCCGCCTTGACGCGCATCGGAAGGTCCTTCGAGACGACGGTGACCTCCTGGCCGTCCTGCGCGAGATTCATCGCGACGGCGAGGATGCGGCTGTCGTTGTCGCCGAGCCGCATGCCCGCCGGCAGGACGCCGGCGTCGGTGTTCGTGAGCTCCACCCGCAGGGTTCCGCCTTCGCCGACCGGAACCGGGAAGTCGAGACGGCCGTGCTCGACGCGGAGCTCGTCGAGATGCCGCAGCGCCTGCCGTGCGAAGTAGCCGATCTCGGGGTCGTGCCGCTTGCCCTCGAGCTCCGTGATCACCACGACCGGGATCACGACGTTGTGCTCGGCGAAGCGGAAGAACGCTCGCGGATCGCTCAGCAGCACCGAGGTGTCCAGGACGTACGTCCGGAGGTCCTCGGCCTCCCGGGCGACTCCCTCGGCAACCTGACTGTGCTGCTTGTGTGGTGCTCGTGTGGTCACAACCCACTCCCGCCCCGGGCGGATTCACCCGGCAGTCACGAGTCGACCAGGGGCCACGAGTCGCGATCCGTGAGGCCGACCCGATCGGGCGCCTTGCCCGATGACTCGAACGTACGTCTCCGATGCGCAAGGCACGCGGGCGACACGCTGGATGCCGGTTACGGCAGGGTTAATTCCGGATGCCGCGTCTCACCACACGCGCGCCGACGAGAACGCCGCGAGCGCATCGCCGAACAGGCGGAGCGTGTCGCCGCCGGTTCCGACGTGAGGGGCGACGCGGACGAGGTCGGCGCGGACGGTGACGGTGAGTCCGTGGTTCGCGAACGAGGCTGCCAACGGCGCGGCGTCCTGCGGCGCGGGGGCGAGGGTGACGATCCCGGCGCGGCGCTCCGGCTCCCGCGGGGTGAGCACCGGCACCTCGTAGCGGTCGGCGAAGAAGATGACGTCGCGGGCGCGCTCGGCGAGCTCCGACTCGATCGTGTCGATCCCGACGTCTCGGACCTCGCGCAGCGCGGTGGCCAGCCGGGACGCGGCGAGGGGATCCGGGCGGGTGACAGTGAACGCGCCGGCGTGGGGCGCCGGTGCCGGCACCTCGTCGACCGGCAGCTCCCCCTCCACGCCCGCCCATCCCGACAGCACCGGCGCGATGCGCTCGAGCGCGCGGTCGCTGAACCACGTGAACCCGGTGCTGCGCCCGGCGCGAAGCCACTTGTAGCCGTTGCCGCAGACGACGTCCGCGGCGGTGTAGTCCGCGTTCACCGCCCCGAAGCCCTGGATCGCATCGACGATGAGGAGCCGGTCGCCGATCACGTCGCGCAGCCCGGTGAGATCGGCACGGTAGCCGGTGCGGAAGTCGACGAGGCTGACCGCGACCGCCCGGGTCTCATCGGTGAGAGCGTCGCGCACGGCATCCGGCGAGACGAACCCGTTCTCGGGCTCGAGCCACTGCACCTGGAGCGAGCCGAGCGCGTCGGCGGCGCGCGAGGCGGTGACGGTGAGGCTCGGGAACTCCGCGCGGGACAGCAGCAGTCCGCCCGCGAGCCCGTAGATCGCCTGCATCAGACCGTACGTCGTCGAGGGCTGGAGCACCACCTGGGCGGCATCCGACCCGATCAGCTCGGCCACGAGTTCCCGCGCCTCGCGCGCGTGATCCGCGACGAGCTCGAGGCTCGAGCTGCGTCCGGACCCGAGCAGCTCGGTGTCGGCGTGCGCGTCTGCCCGCACCGGCGCGGACAGTGGTCCGAAGGCGGCCCAGTCCAGATAGCCCGGCTCCCCGTCGAACGACGCCAGGAAGGATTCGAGATCCGTCACGAACACATTCTGGCACGGCGCCCGTCTCGGCGCCGTCGCGCGGTCGTTGACCGCCGCGTCAGCCGCCGAACCGGCGATCCCGCGTCACGTAATCGCGGATCGCGCGGAGGAAGTCGACCTCGCGAAGATCCGGGCCGAGAGCTTCCACGAAGTAGAACTCACTGTGCGCGCTCTGCCACAGCAGGAAGTCGCTCAGCCGCTGCTCCCCCGAGGTGCGGATCACGAGGTCGGGGTCGGGCTGGCCGCCGGTGTAGAGGTGCTCGCCGATCTGCTCGGGAGTGAGGCTCGCCGCGAGCTCCTCGAGCGAGCCTCCCTCCTCGTCGTGCTTGGCGATGATGCTGCGCACCGCGTCGACGATCTCGCCGCGCCCGCCGTAGCCGACCGCGAGGTTGACGTGCAGCCCCGTGTTGCTCCTCGTGCGCGACTCGGCCTCGGCCAGGACGCGCGCGAGCTCGGGGGGCAGGATCTCGGCACGGCCGACGTGCTGCACGCGCCAGTCACGCTCCCGCGAGAGCTCATCGGCGAGCTCGGCGATGATCTCGAGGAGATCGGACAGCTCCCGCGAGTCGCGCTTGCGCAGGTTGTCGGTCGACAGGAGGTACAGCGAGACGACGCGGACGCCGACGTCGTCGCACCACTCGAGGAACTCGCGCATCTTCGCCGCCCCCGCGCGGTGGCCGTGTGCGGCCGAGTCGTACCCGAGCTGCCGCGCCCACCGGCGGTTGCCGTCGATCATCATCGCGACGTGCCGCGGGACCGCCGCGGGCTGAAGACGTCGACGGAGCCGGTTGATGTAGATCCGGTAGAGAGGCCCCCGACCCTCATTCGACGATGCACGAGCCACGTGCCTACGCTACCGCCATCGCCGCGCGTGCCGCAGGCGCAGGCGGCGTGCGGGACCCCATGACAACGGAATGTGCCCCGGCGGGAATGCGACCGGGCCTAACCTGGATGGATGAGCCGACGCACCCGCCTTCCCAAGGCCCCCGAGGTACCCGTGCTGCCGCTCATGGACGCGGCCGCCGTCGACGCGGTCGTGGAGCCGCGGCCCTCCTGGCGCGGGTGGATCCACGCAGCGACCTTCCCGATCGCCATCGCTGCGGGCATCGTCCTCATCGTCCTCGCCGAAGGCGCGCCGGCGAAGTGGGCGGCGGCCGTCTTCATGGCGACCTCACTGCTGCTCTTCGGCAACTCGGCGCTCTACCACCGGTTCGACTGGGGACCCAAGACCAAGGCCGTGCTCAAGCGGATCGACCACGCGAACATCCTGCTGCTGATCGCGGGCACGTACACGCCGGTCGCGGTCCTGGCCCTGCCGCCTGCCAAGGGCGCCCTGCTGCTCTCGCTGGTGTGGGGCGGTGCGCTCCTCGGCATCCTTTTCCGCGTCTTCTGGATCCACGCTCCGCGCTGGCTGTACGTCGCGCTCTACCTGCTGCTCGGCTGGGCGGCCATCATGTACCTCCCCGATCTCTTCGTCGCCAATGCCGCGATGATGGTCCTCATCGCGGTGGGCGGCCTCCTCTACACCGGGGGCGCCGTGGTGTACGCGATGAAGCGCCCGAACCCGTGGCCTGGCCACTTCGGCTTCCACGAGATCTTCCACGTCTGCACGGTGCTCGCGTTCCTCTGCCACTGGGCGGCGTGCCTGCTCATCGCGCTGAAGCCGTTCACACCGTCGCTGGGCAGCCCCGGCTGAACTGCCGCTGCGCCCTGCAGCGCTCAGCCGCGGTCGGCGTCGTCCTCGCCGGCCGCGTCGATGTCCTGGTCGTCGGTCTCGGTGGCACGCAGCGCGCCCGCCGCCTGCTCCTCGGCATCCAGCTCTTCCGCGATGTCGGCGCGCACGCGTCCGCGGCGGATGCGGCGCATCATGTCCCACACGAGCAGGATGACCGCCACCGCCAGCAGCGCGATCACCGCGAACCCCCACGGACCGGGCGTCACCAGCTCGGGATCGACCCGCAGCACCGGCGTCGGCGTCGGCGTCGGAGTGGCTGCGGCGACCGCGAGGGCGACGAGAGCAGAGTGCATGGAGTCCTCACGGGAGCGATTAGCCTGGAATCCCAGCCTAATCTCAGGACGGACCAGTCATGACGACCCCGGACATGCTCGACGAGCGCTACGGCCGCGGCCGCTCGCCGTGGCGGCGCGGGGCGGCGATCGCGGGGATGTCGATCGCGGTGATCGCGGTGGTCCTGTTCGGCTGGATGATCGTGTCGAACTCGCTCGACGCGGTGAACGCCGACACGACGGGTTTCGAGGTCGTCGATGCCCACTCGGTGGAGGTGACCTTCCAGGTCTCGGCGCCGGTCGGCCGGGCGATCGCCTGTGCCGTCGAGGCCCAGGACGAGGAGCACGGCGTGGTGGGCTGGCGGGTCATCGAGCTCCCGGCGTCCGAGGCCCCGGTGCGCGCGGTGCGGGAGCACCTCCCCACCGTCGCCCTCGCGACGACGGGTCTGGTCGACTCCTGCTGGGTTTTGCCTGAACCGGCACACTGACGTAGTCTGTCCGCACTGCAGTCGACACGCCCTGGCGGGAGCCGGGGCGTTTGACATATCGACCGTCCCCCGCAGACCGAAGGAGTCAGACGTGTCCAGCGATGCCCCGGTGACCTTCCTCACCCAGGATGCCTACGACCGCCTCGCCGGCGAGCTCGAGCAGCTGTCGACGACGGGTCGCGAAGAGATCGCGAAGCGCATCGAAGCGGCCCGCTCCGAGGGCGATCTCAAGGAGAACGGCGGCTACCACGCTGCCAAGGACGAGCAGGGCAAGCAGGAGGCCCGCATCCGCACGCTTCAGCACCTCCTGAAAAACGCCACGGTCGGCGACGCTCCCGAGAGCACCGGCGTCGTCGAGCCCGGCACGGTGGTCACAGCCATCGTCGCCGGCGGCGAAGAGGTGTTCCTCCTCGGCAACCGCGAGATCGGCGTCGGCTCCGAGCTGGACGTGTACAGCGAGGCATCGCCCCTGGGCGCCGCCATCCTCGGTCGCCGCGAAGGCGAGAAGACTTCGTACACCGCCCCGAACGGGCGCGAGATCAGCGTCGAGATCGTGAAGGTCGAGACCTACACCGGCCGGTGAGCAGAGCTGTCGACTCTAGTCCTCGATCACCGTCGGGGTGAAGCCCGCCTGCTCGAGCACGGAGATGACGTGGGCACGGTGCTCCTCGCCGCGCGTCTCGACGCTGAGCTGAAGGATCACCTCGCTGATCTGCAGGCCCTGGCCGTGGCGGGTGTGGAGCACCTCGATCACGTTCGCCCCCGCCACCGCGAGCAGCTCCGACACCCGCGCGAGCTGACCGGGGCGGTCGGGGAGGGGGATGCGCAGCGTCATGTAGCGACCGGATGCCGCGAGACCGTGCGCGACGACGCGCTGCAGCAGCAGCGGGTCGATGTTGCCGCCCGACAGCACGGTGACCGTCGTCCCGGATGCCGTCACCTTGCCCGCCAGGATGGCGGCGACGCCGACGGCACCTGCCGGCTCCACGACCTGCTTGGCGCGCTCGAGGAGCACCAGCAGTGCGCGGGCGATGTCGTCCTCGGAGACGGTGACGACATCGTCGACGAGGTCGCGGATGATCTCGAACGGCAGGTCGCCGGGGCGGGCGACCGCGATGCCGTCCGCGATCGTCGGACGCGTGACGACGTCGACGGGATGCCCTGCCGCGAGCGACGACGGGTACGCCGCGGAGTTCTCCGCCTGCACGCCGATCACCCGGACGCGGCGGCCGTCGGCGGCGGCTCGCGCCTTGACGGCGGCCGCGACGCCCGCGATGAGACCGCCGCCGCCGATCCCGAGGATCACCGTGTCGAGGTCGGGGACCTCGTCGTACAGCTCGAGGCCGAGCGTTCCCTGCCCCGCGATGATGTCGGGGTGGTCGTACGGATGGATGAGCACCGCGCCGGTGCGCTCGGCGAACTCGGCCGCGAGGCGCAGCGGCGTCTCGACCGTGGCGCCTTCGAGCACGACGTCGGCGCCGTAGCCGCGCGTGGCGAGGAGCTTGGGCACGGGCACGCCCAGCGGCATGAAGATCGTCGCCCGGATGCCGAGCGCCTGCGCGGCGAGGGCGACGCCCTGCGCGTGATTGCCGGCGGAGGCGGCGACCACCCCGCGCGCCCGCTCCTCGTCGGTCAGTCGCGAGAGCCGATAGGTGGCGCCGCGGATCTTGAAGGACCCGGTGCGCTGGAGGTTCTCGAGCTTGAGGTGCACAGGCACGCCGAGGAGGTCGGAGAGGTGCTGCGACGGCTCGAGGGGCGTGTGCGAGATGACACCCGAGAGGGTGGCGGCCGCGTCCTCGTAGTCGGCGAGCGCCGGCGCAGCGAGGGCGGGGGCGGCCGGGCGGGTCGGCGGGGTGCTCACGCGGGGGTTCTCCTCGGACGCGGGACGGTGCTCCAGATGAGGTCGTCCGCCGGTGGTCGCACGCCCGTCTCCCAGGACCGGTTCCCGACGTAGACGGCGACGACGTTGACGAAGGCCGCCAGCGGCACCGCGAACAGCGCACCGGGGATACCGGCGATCATCGCGCCACCCGCGACGACGAGGACGACGGCGAGCGGATGGACCTTGACCGCGGCACCCATGAGCAGGGGCTGCAGCACATGCCCTTCGAGCTGCTGCACGCCGAGGACGACGACGAGCATCCACAGCGCGATCCACGGGCCGTTGTAGACGAGGGCGAGGAAGACGGCGACCGCTCCGGTGACGACGGCACCGACGATGGGAACGAAGGCGCCGAGGAACACCAGCACCGCGACCGGGATGGCGAGCGGCACGCCGAGCAGGAACGCGCCGAGCCCGATGCCGACCGCGTCGATCGTGGCGACGAGGAGCTGGGTGCGCGCGTAGTTGACGACGTTCACCCAGCCCGCGCGCCCGGCTCCGTCGGCTGCCGGCCGAGCTCGCTGCGGAAACAGACGCAGCGTCCAGCGCCAGATGCCGGCACCGTCGGCGAGGAGGCACAGCAGGATGAACAGCGCCAGCAGCGCGCCGACCGCGACGTGCCCGAGCGTGGTGCCGAGGGCGAGCGCCCCCGACCACAGCAGCTCCGCCTGCTGCTGGACGAATGTCCAGCCCTGGGCGAGGAGATCGTCGATCTGCTGCTCGGTCAGGTGCAGCGGTCCGTCGATGAGGTACTGGCGGAACGCCTCGATCGCTTCGACCGTGCGCGCCTGGACGGACGACCACTGGCGCGTGGTCTGCCAGATGACCAGCCACAGCAGCCCCGCGACGATCGCGACCGCACCGGCGACCGCGATCACGATCGCGAGCCACCTGGGGACGCGGTGCCGCAGCATCCACGAGAAGGCAGGCCACAGCAGCGCGGTGATGAGGATCGCGATCAGGAGCGGGATCACCAGCAGCTTGAGCTGGATGACCAGCCAGATCGCGACGCCGATCGCTGCGGCGACCACCAGGAAGCGCCACGAGTACGCCGTCGCGATGCGGAGGCCTCGCGGGATGGAGCCGGAGAACTCGGACGAGACGACCCGGCGGCGATCGCGCACGGCGTCGAACAGCGAACCGCGTGGTTTCTCGTCGGGCCCGGTCATCCCGCAATTCTAGGGGTGGCGCATTCCGCGGCGGTGATGCATCGGCGACGCCGTCTCGACGTCGGGGGCCGCGGCTAGGCTGGCGCGCGTGAAGTCGACCCTGAGCTCTGCCGAAGCCCGTCGCATCGCGCTCGCCGCGCAGGGGTTCGGGAAGCCGCGAGCGTCCTCCGCCGGCACGCGTCAGCTCAACCTCGCGATCGCGCGAATGGGGACCTTGCAGATCGACTCCGTGAACGTGTTCGCCCGGTCGCACTACCTGCCGCTGTTCTCGCGCATCGGCTCCTACGACACCGCGGCGCTGGACCGGCTGCTCTTCGCCCGGAAGCCCGCGTATGTCGAGTACTGGGCGCACGTCGCCGCGTTCGTCCCCGCCGCCGACTGGGCGCTGTTCCGGTTCCGCATGGAGGACCTGCGGGCGAAGTACGGGTCCGCGCCGGGCGGCTGGTTCGAGACCCATCGCGACGTCGTGGACTGGGTCCGTTCCGAACTGGCCGATCGCGGCCCCCTGCGCCCGGCGCAGATCGAGCACGATGCCAAGAAGGGCGCGCGCGGGCCGTGGTGGGACTGGGACGTCGTCAAGCATGCACTGGAGCACCTGTGGCTGTTCGGCGAGGTCGCGATCGCCGGCCGGCGGGGTTTCGAGCGCAGGTACGCGCTCGCATCCGACGTCATCCCGGCCGAGGCGCTGGCCGCCGAGATACCGCGGACCGACGCGGTCCGGGAGCTGGTGCGCCGCGCGGCGCGGGCGCACGGCGTCGGCACCGCGGCCGACCTCGCCGACTACTGGCGCATCAAGGATCGCAAGGCCGTTCTCTCGGCGATCGCCGATCTCACCGACGCCGGTGAGCTGCAGCCGGTGACGGTGGAGGGATGGATGAGCGCCGGGCGCCCGGCCAGTGCCTGGGTGCACCGGGATGCCGCGCTCCCCCGCCGCGTCGATGCCACGTCGATCCTCACGCCCTTCGACCCGGTGGTGTGGTTCCGGGACCGGGCGGAGCGCCTGTTCGACTTCGACTACCGCATCGAGATCTACGTCCCCGCCCCGAAGCGCCGGTTCGGCTACTACTCGCTCCCGGTGCTCGTCGGAGACGACCTCGTCGGCCGCGTCGACCTCAAGGCCGATCGCGCCTCGTCGACACTGCTCGTGCAGTCCGCGTGGTGGGAGCACGGCCGGCCGGCGGATGCCGCGGCTCGCGTGGCCGAGGAGCTTCGCACCGCCGCGCGCTGGCAGGGTCTGGAGTCGATCTCGGTCTCGCGATGGGGCGACGCCACCGCAGACCTGGCCGACGTCCTCCCCGAGGCGCGCAGGCACGAGGCGGGCCCCGCAGAGCCCGTCCCGCTCGCGCCGGGCGCACCGGCTAGCGTGGACGGGTGAGACGAGCCACCGCGATCGGGATCACCGCCGGCGTCGCCGCTGTGCTCGTCGCAGCCGGCGTCGCCGCGTGGCTCTTCACCCGGACCGCGAGCCCCGAGGAGGCCGCTGAGCAGTACCTCCGGGCGCTCGCCGACGGCGACTTCGCCGCGATCGAGCGGATGCTGCCCGACGACGGCGTCGACGAGGCGATCCTCGCGCAGGCCGAGACGGCCTTCGCCGGCGCGAGCGACCACATCGCGGACTACTCGTTCGCGGTGTCCGACGATGCCCCGGGAATGCGCAGTGTGCGGGCGGACGTCCAGCTGGACGGCGGGCCGGGGGTGGTCGGGTTCGTCCTGGCGGACGTTGGTGGATCCTGGCTGCTCAGCGCCGATTTCCTTGCGAGCGCGGAGGTGACCACGACGATCGGCGATGCGGTGTGGATCGGCGACGCCCTGGTGGCGGCATCCGTCCCGACGGGACTGTTCCCGGCCGTGTACCCGGTCGCGGCCGCGCCCCGCGGACTCCTCACCGGTGAGACGACCGTGGCGGTGACCAACGAGCACCCGATCCACGTCGCGCTGGATGCCGCGATCTCGGCCGAGGCGACCGCAGCCGCACAGGCGGAGTTGGATGCCTATGCCGACGCCTGCGCGCAGCCGGCATCCGTCGTACCCGACCAGTGCGGGATGCGGGTGCCGTGGGCGGCCGATCTGGGCGCGCTGAGCGCGGTCGCGTTCCGCATCGACCAGCACCCCGTCGTGACTCTCGACGCAGACGGGCGCGGGTTCGCCGCCACCGGCGGCGTGCTGGTCGCCACCGCTTCCGGCACGACGCGGGACGGCGCCGCGGCGAGCTTCACCTACCGCGCGGACGACTGGGCGCTCCGGGGCGACCTCGCCTTCGAGGGCGACGAGATGATCCTTGCCGTGCGCTGAGCGCCGTCACGCCAGACCCGCGACGTCGACCCCCAGCCACGCCGCGAGCTCCGTGATCTCGCGATGCACGGCATCCGTCATCGCGCCCGAGAACGCGACGTCCTCGTGGATCGCGTTCACCCGCAGCACGCCCGCCTTGCGGTCGGCCTTCGCGTCGAGCTTGCCGACGAGCCGGTCGCCGTGCAGGATCGGCAGCGCGAAGTACCCCCACCGGCGCTTCGCGGCCGGCTTGTACATCTCCAGGATGTACTCGAAGCCGAACAGGTCGGCCAGCCGCGGCCGGTCGAACACGAGTCGGTCGTGCGGAGACAGCAGCGCGGTGCGCGGGGCGAAGGATCCGGATGCCTCGACGTCCGCGATCGCCGGGTCGACGCGCCACTCGCCGTCGATGCCGTCCACCGTGGCCGGCTCGCCGACGGTGCCGACGTCGATCGGCTCGACCGGCTGGGCGACGGATCTCGCGCGCGCGATTCCGAGGGCGCCCAGTCGTCGCTCGGCCCGCTCGCGCGCCGCGTCCTGCGGTGAGACATCCGGAAGATCCGCCGGGTAGATCCGTTCGGCGAGGTCGAAGAGGCGTCCCTTCGCGTCGCGTCCCCAGATCGCGACGTCGCCGACCGCGACGAGGATCTCCAGCATCTGCGAGGCGTTGCGGTTGTCGGTCCATCCGGTCGAGGCCCAGGGCTCCTGCGCGGTGTCCTCGATCTCGGCGGCGCGGAGCGGACCGTCCTCCCGCAGCCGGTGCAGGACGTCCTCTCGGAAGGTCGCGTTCACCGCGAGCCAGCGTCGCGCCTGCGCGGACGCGGGGCGCGCCGCCATCTCGGGCCGAAGGAGCGGGAGGTCGGACATCAGACGATAGAACCCGCCCCACTCGAAGATGTGGCGCTCGACCTCCACCGCCTTCTTCAGGTCGGCGGGCTGGTAGGGCCAGCCGAGACGGCTCCACAGAATGTGGTCGGCGCTCGGGGCGATCGCCGCCGTGGGCTCGATGTTCACCACCGTGAGCCCGTAGACGGTTTCGGCGATCGACGAAGGGCGCTCCGCCGTGAGCAGCTGCGCGCGGATCGCGATGCGTCGCGCCTGTTCCGGGGAGAACCGGATCACGACTCGATCCGGCTCACGTCAGAATTGCACCCGGGGCGGCTCCGAGATCGCGGCGCCGTCGACGACCTCGAAGAACTCGCGCTCGTGGAAGCCCAGGTTGCGGGCGAAGAGGTTGTTCGGGAAGACCTTGATCTTGGTGTTGAGCTCGCGTACGCCGCCGTTGTAGAAGCGGCGCGACGCCTGGATCTTGTCCTCGGTGTCGACGATCGACTGCTGCAGCTGGAGGAAGTTCTGGCTCGCCTGCAGCTGCGGGTAGGCCTCCGCGACGGCGAACAGCGACTTCAGCGCCTGCTGCAGATGCCCCTCGGCGACGCCCGCCTCGGCAGGTCCGGACGCGGCGAGGGTCTCGGCTCGCGCCCGCGTCACGTTCTCGAAGACGGCCTTCTCATGGGCGGCATACCCCTTCACCGCCTCGATGAGGTTGGGCAGCAGATCCGCGCGGCGCTTGAGCTGGACCGTGATGTCGCTCCAGGCCTCGTCCACGCGGACGTTGAGCTGCACGAGCGAGTTGTACGTCGCCCACAGGTAGATTCCCGCGATGACGAGCAGCGCCACCACAATGAGAACCGGGATCAGCCATTCCCACATAGCCGTGACTCCGTTCGAGGTTTGCCCTCATCCTAGTCACGGGCGGTGTCCCGCATCAGATCCCGAGTGCCGACTCCCAGCCGTTACCCACCGAGGACGCGGTCGAGGTAGGCGTTGCGGAACATCCGCTCGGGGTCGAGGCGGTCGCGCAGCGCCGTGAACTCGTCGAACCGCGGGTAGCGCGCCCGCAGGGCAGTGGCGTCGAGCGTGTGCATCTTCCCCCAATGCGGCCGCCCGCCGAACGAGAGCATGATCTGCTCGACGGCCTCGAAGTACTCGGTCGGATCCTCGCGCCAGTACCGGTGGACGGCGATGTACGCGGTCGCCCGGCCGTGGGCGGTCGACAGCCACCGGTCGTCGGCGGCGGCGAAGCGCACCTCCACCGGGAACGAGATCCGCCAGCCGCGCTCGTCGATGAGCGCTCTGAGCGCATCGAACGCGGCGCGCACGTGCTCGACCGGCAGCGCGTACTCCATCTCGCGGAACCGGACGGACCGCGATGTGGCGAAGACGCGCGAGGACGCATCCGTGAATTCGCGATCGCCCCAGATCTTGACCGACAGCCGGTTGATCGGCGGGATCGTCGCCGGGACCACCCTGGCGACCGAGCACGCGAGCTGGTGCAGTCCGCTGCCGACCAGCGTGTCGTCGATCCACTTGCCGACCGGCGACAGCGGGTGGCGCGGTGCGTCCTCGGGCAGCCGCGTGTTCGTCTTGGTCATCGCACGCTCGGTGTGCGCGAACCAATAGAACTCGAAGTGATCGGATGCCGCGACGCGCCGCTCCAGCCCCTCGAGCACTTCGTCGAGCGGCTCGGGGTGCTCGACGGCGTGGAGCACGAAGGCGGAGACGCACTGGATGGTGACCTCGACGAGGATGCCGAGCGCACCGAGCCCGAGTGCGACGGCGGGCACGAGTTCGGGGTTCTCGTCCTCGTCCACGCGGAGGAGGTCGCCCGATGCGGTCACCAGCGTCGCGCCGGTCACCTGGGCGGCGATGCCGCTGAAGCGCGCACCGGTGCCGTGGGTACCCGTCGAGATCGCGCCGGAGATCGACTGGCGGTCGATGTCGCCGAGGTTCTCCATGGCGAGGCCGAAGGGCGCGAGCAGGCGCGGGATCTGGTGCAGGCGGGTTCCGGCGAGGAACGTCGCGCGCGACCGCTCCGCGTCGACACGGATCAGACCCGCGAGGTCGGCGAGGTCGAGCAGCACCCCGGGTGCCACGGCGATGCCGGAGAAGCTGTGCCCTGCGCCGATCGCCTTGACGCTCAGGTGCGAAGCCGCCGCCGCGTTCACGGCGCGCTGGACCGCGTCGACGGTGCGGGGGAACTCGACGCGCTGCGGGCGGACCGAGGCCGAACGACCCCAGTTCTGCCATGTGCCTCCGGGGCGGGTCACAGGAATGTCTTCCCCTCGCCGCGGTAGGTGGGCGCCTCCCCGACGACGCGGTCGCCGTCCACGAGGTGGTAGCGGTCCACGCGCTCGGCGAGCTCGCCGCTCTTCGCATGCCGGAACCAGACACGGTCCCCCACCCGCAGCCCTCGCGCGGACTCCCCCTGCAGCGGCGTCTGCACCTCGCCGGCGCCTTCGCGCCCGAGTGTCTTCAGTCCCGCCGGCCATACCGGCAGCGGCTGACGGGAGGCCACGGGCGGTCCCGACGCGATCCAGCCGCCGCCGAGCACAGTCGCGACGTCGGGTGCCGGCTTGCGCACGACCTCGAGGGCGAATGCCGCCGCCGGAGCCGGGTCGAACGCGCGGTATCTGTCGAAGAGGTGGCCCGCCAGCAGCCCGCTGCCGGCGGTGAGCTCGGTGACCGCCTGGTCGGATGCGGTCAGCTCGAGGGAACCGGTGCCGCCGCCGTTGACGAACTCGAGCGGTGCGACGTCGCGCAGCGCCGCGACGATCGCCGCGCGGCGATCGAGCAGCTCATGGGCGGATCGCCGCTGCATCCAGCGGATCGCGGCATCCCCCGCGCCCTCGGAATCCCCCTGCCCAGCGATCTGCGCCTCGTACATCATGAGGCCGACGAGCCGGAATCCGTCCCTCGCCGCGATCGTCCTCGCCAGCGCGGCGACTTCGCCGGGCTGGCGCAGCGGCGAGCGGTGGACGCCGACGTGGCCGAGCACGGGTGCGCGCCAGGACGCGTCTGCGTCGATCGCCACCCTCAGCTCGGCGCGCGACCCGGGCGCCGCGACCGCGTCGATCGCGTCGAGCTGCGCCGGGTCGTCCACCATGAGCGTCACGCGCGCCGCGGCGCGGTCGTCGGAGGCGAGCGCACCGATCGCCGCTCGGTCGACGCTCGGGTAACCGAGCACGACGTCCTCGTGCGTCTCGGCGAGCCACAGCGCCTCGGGCAGCGTGAAGGCGAGGATGCCGTGATAGCCGGGCAGCGCGAGCGTGGCGTCGACGACCTCGCGTACCCGCACCGACTTGCTCGCGACGCGGATCGGGACCCCGCCCGCGCGCACCACCATGTCGAGCGCGTTGTAGCGCAGCGCGGGGACATGGATCGCGGCCACCGGCCCCGAGAGGTGGGCGAGCGCGCGCGAGAGCGTCTCCCAGTGCGACGCGGGATCACGCCACGACGGCGCGGCCGGTGCCGTGGACAGCAGGCGCAGGCTCATCGGGCCCGCTTCGGGTGCGCGCGCATGGGAACAAGCCTAGGGCGCTCGCCCGGAGTCGTCCGACCAACACGGTCGCGTACCCCCGGTGGGACTCGAACCCACACTGAAGCGATTTTAAGTCGCCTGCCTCTGCCGATTGGGCTACGGGGGCGCCGCGCATGCGGACGCCTCCACGGTACCGGTCAGACCGCCGCGGTCGCCTTCTCGACGGAAGCCTTCGCGACCGGCGCCTTCGCGGCGGGCGCCTCGACGGGCTGCGGCGGACGCGGACGCGCCGCGAACTCCTCGAACACGTAGCGGGGGTTCTGGACGGTCGAGAGGTTCACGAGGTCGCGACCGAGCCAGAAGTTGTTCCACCAGCCCCACAGCACGCGCCACTTGCGCTCCCACGACGGCATCGCCAGTCCGTGGTAGCCGCGGTGCGCGAACCAGGCGATGAGCCCCTTCAGCGCGATGTCGCCCGACTGGAAGACGCCGTTGTAGAGGCCGAGGCCGGCCACCGCGCCCATATTCTTGTGGAAGTAGTCGCGGGGCAGCTCGCCGCGCAGGACCGCGACGAGGTTGAGCGCGAGGAGCTTCGCCTGACGCACGGCGTGCTGCGCGTTGGGCACGCAGTACCCGCCGACGCCGCCGCCCGAGAGGTCGGGGACGGCCGACACGTCGCCGGCGGCCCACGCCCCCTCGACGATCTCGTCCTCCGTTCCGACCCGCAGGTCGGCCCGCGTGCGGATGCGGCCGCGCTCCTCGACGGGGAGGTCGCCGCCACGCACGACGGTCGGGTTGGCCATCACGCCGGCGGTCCAGATGATCAGGTCGCTCGGGATCGACTCGCCGGTCGACAGCTCGACGTTGCCGTCGACGGCACCGGTGACCTGCGTGTCGAGGTGCACTGAGGCGCCGCGCTTGGCGAGGTCCTTCAGCACCCATTCGCTGGTCTTCAGCGACACCTCGGGCATGATCCGCCCCATCGCCTCGATGAGGTGGAAGTGGGTGTCCTCGAACGTCAGCTGCGGGTAGCTCCTGATCAGCGACGAGGCGAGCGAGCGCAGCTCGGCGAACACCTCGATGCCCGCGAAGCCGCCGCCGATGACCACGACGGTCAACAGGCGCGCACGGTCGGGACCGGCGGGCAGCGTCGAGGCCTTGTCGAAGTTCGACATCAGGCGGTCGCGGATGGCGACGGCCTCCTCGATGGTCTTCAAGCCGATCGCGTTGTCGGCGATCCCGGGGATGGGGAACGTGCGCGAGACCGCGCCGGCCGTCACGACGATCTGGTCGTAGGCCTGCTGGTACGGCTCGCCCGCGATCGGGGTGATCGTGGCGACCTTGTTCGCGTGGTCGATGCCCGTCACCTTCGCCGCGACGACCGCCGTGCGCTTGAGGTGCCGGCGGAGCGCGACGACCGAGTGCCGTGCCTCGATGGCTCCGGCCGCGACCTCGGGCAGGAACGGCTGGTAGGTCATGTAGGGCAGGGGGTCGACGACGATCACGTCGGCTTCGCCCTTGCGGAGGTGCTTCTCGAGCTTCCAGGCCGTATAGAAGCCTGCGTATCCGCCACCGACGATGAGGATCTTGGGCACGGTGTTGGTCACGGGGGGAGTACTCCTCCTGGTCAGCGGCTCGGCGCGCGGGACGCCAATCGGATGCGTCGGACAGCAGCAGTGACGCCGAGCGCCACCAGTATAGCGCTGGCCGTTCCGACCATCAGCGGCAGGGTGCCGTAGAGCAGGGTGTCGTGCGACGGCAGCAGCGGATGCGCCGCCCGAGGCTGCTGGTCGGCGTCCGGCAGCGGCGCGATCTTGGGCGGCTCCGGCTCCGGGGCCGTCTGCGGCGGCGGTTCGGCCTGCGCGCGCCGGTAGAGCCGGATCCACTCGGACAGACTCCCCATCGGGTTGGCTGTGACGGCGGGAACGGATGCCGAGACCGCCGCCGCGGCGTCCACGAGGCCGAAGCCGTACAGCGGGTCCTGAGCCAGCGTCTGCCCGGCGGCGGGACGCGCGGTGCGGATGATCCTGTTGATGACGTTGTTCGCGTCGAGCTCAGGATGCGCCGCGCGCACGAGGGCCGCGATCCCCGCGACGATGGGTGCGGCGCCGCTCGTGCCGTCCCACTCCACCAGGCGGCCGTCGGCCGACACGCCCAGGAGGTCCTCACTGGGCGCGGAGACGCCGATCGTGATGCCCTGCGTCGAGGCGTCGACGCTCGCCCGACCCTGCGGGTCGACTCCGCCCACCGTCAGCACGCCCGGAATCGTGGCGGGTGCCCCGACGCGCGTCGTGCCGGTGCCGCGATTGCCCGCCGCGACCACGACGACCACGTCGTGGTCGAACGCGTACAGGAACGCGTCGTCCCAGCTCTCGTCCCAGTCGGGGACGTTCGTGGTGAGCGAGAGGTTGATCACGTCCGCGCCGTTGTCGACCGACCACCGGATCGCCTCGGCGATCTGGTCGGTGAACGGCACCTTCGCGGAGGCGCCGAAGCCCACCGAGACCGCCAGCAGCTCGGCCTCGGGTGCGACGCCGATCATCCCGGCATCCGGGCCCGTGCCCCGCGCTGCCGCGAGCGAGGCGACCCAGCTGCCGTGGTGGCCGTCGACCGCGCCGATGGGCGTGCGCCCGTCCTCGGTGCCGACGCCGGAGACGTCCGTGCCGCCCACGACCGCGCCGACGAACTCCGCGGGGCCGCGGCCGATGCCGGTGTCGATGACGGCGATGCGCACGCCGGCACCGCGCGTGGTCTGCCACGCCTGCTCGATGCCGTAGTCCGAGAGCCAGTACTGCGCGGCGCGGACCGGATCCTCCTCGGGCACTTCCGGGGTCTCCGGCGCGGCTGCCAGCGCGGGGCTGACCGCCCCGCCGACCAGGAGCGCCGCCGCGAGCGCGGCGGCGAATGCACGCCGCATCATCCGCCGGCTCCGGGGACCGCGCAGGCACAGCGCCCGGGCGACCAGGTCGACAGTGCGAGCGCGCGGTCGCCGACCGGGTTCACTCCCGGGCCGGCTGCGAGGGAATGACCTGCCAGGGCGTGCAGGCACTTGACACGCGTGGGCATGCCGCCCGCGGAGATCCCGGCGATCTCCTCGACCTCGCCGTAGCGCGCGCGGTCGGCGAGGTAGCTCCCGTGCGCTCGCGCGTAGGCCGCGGCGACCTCGTCGTCGGCGAGTTCCGCCGCGAGCTCGGGCATGACGTGGTCGGCCTCGAGCGTCGACATCGCCGCAGTCGCAGCGGGGTGGGTGAGGTAGTAGAACGTCGGGAACGGGGTGCCGTCAGGCAGCCGCGGCGAGGTCGCGACGACCGTCGGGTTGCCGCAGACGCACCGCGCGGCGATGCCGACGACCCCTCGCGCGGGACGGCCGAGCTGCTGGCGCAGCACGGCGAGGTCGGCGTCGCTCACGGGCGGGAAGGGGGGCGTCGTCACGCGGCAAGGCTACCGTCGGCGGCTGGGACGCCGCTGGATCCGGGAGCGCCGCAGCGCGGCGCGGCCGGGGTGGTCACTCGGTCGGATCGGCGGGCGCGACCCCCGGGGTCTCCACGATGTCGGGAACGCCGATCGTCGGGGCGCGGACGGTCTGGGCGAGACCGGCCACCGCGACCGAGCGGACGAGCTGCGACATCCAGTCCGTGCGCGTCTGGCGCACTTCGTCGCTGACCTCCCGCTGCTCCTGCGGCACGAGCTCGGGCGGGAGGTCGTTGTCGACGAGGTAGACGACCTCGCCGGGCCGCACGTAGTAGAGGCGCTCGCGCGCCTGGGTCGTGATGTAGGCCGGGTCGGTCCAGCGCTCGCGCTGGGCTTCCAGAGCGGCCACATCGTCACGACTGACCTCGACAGCGGCCTCCAGTGCGGCGATCCGCTGCCGCTGGTCGACGTACGTCCCGATCGTGGGCACCAGCACGAACGCGGCGAGCACGACGAGGCCGAGCATGATGACCATGAATCCCGACAGCCGGATGCCGCCCAGCCACCCGCGGACGTCGACCGGACGGCGCGGCGCGCGGCGCGGCGCGGTACGGGAGGGGGGAGCCGTCGTCGTCTCGGCCACGGCTCCCCCTCTCTCCCCACCCGGTGATCGAGTAGCCCGCGCAGCGGGCGTATCGAGATTCAGCCCTTGTAGCGCGGGAACGCCCTGCGGCCGATGAACTCCGCCGCGTCGCCCAGTTCCTCTTCGATGCGCAGAAGCTGATTGTATTTCGCGACCCGCTCGCTGCGAGCGGGCGCGCCGCTCTTGATCTGACCCGAGTTCACCGCGACCACCAGGTCGGCGATGGTGGTGTCCTCGGTCTCACCGGAGCGGTGCGAGAACATCGTCGTGTAGCCCGAGCGGTGTGCGAGGTCGACGGCATCCAGCGTCTCCGACAGCGTGCCGATCTGGTTGACCTTCACGAGCAGCGAGTTGCCGACGCCGAGGTCGATGCCCTTCTGCAGGCGCACCGGGTTGGTCACGAACAGGTCGTCGCCGACGAGCTGGAGCTTCGTGCCGAGCTTGTCTGTGAGGTGCTTCCAGGCGTCCCAGTCGTCTTCGTCGAGAGCGTCCTCGATCGTCACGATCGGGTAGGCATCGGCGAGCTCGACGTAGTAGTCCGTGAGGGCCTCCGCGGTCCACGGCTTGCCCTCGAACGTGTAGACGCCGTCCTCGTGGAACTCGCTCGCGGCGACATCCATGCCGAGCGCGATGTCGGTTCCGACGGCGAAGCCCGCCTTCTCGATCGCCTTCACGAGGAAGTCGAGGCCCTCGCGGTTGCTCTTCAGGTCGGGGGCGAACCCGCCCTCGTCGCCGAGCCCGGTCGCGTAGCCCGCGGCCTTCAGCTCGCTGTGCAGCACGTGGTAGGTCTCGGCGCCCCAGCGCAGCGCCTCGGAGAAGCTCGTCGCGCCGATGGGTGCGAGGAAGAACTCCTGGCAGTCGATGCCGTTGTCGGCGTGCGAGCCGCCGTTGATGACGTTGAACAGCGGGATCGGGAGGACGTGCGCGTTGGGACCGCCGAGGTAGCGGAACAGCGGCAGGTCGGCCGAGTCGGCGGCGGCCTTCGCGACCGCGAGCGACACGCCCAGGATCGCGTTCGCGCCGACGCGCTTCTTGTTGTCGGTGCCGTCGACCTCGATGAGGATCTCGTCGACGATGCGCTGCTCGCTCGCCTCGACGCCCTCGATCGCCGGCCCGAGCTCGTCGATCACGGCGGCGACGGCCTTCAGGACGCCCTTGCCGCTGTAGCGGCTCTTGTCGGCGTCGCGCAGCTCATACGCCTCGAAGGCACCGGTGGATGCGCCGGAGGGGACGGCAGCGCGCTGGACGATGCCGTCGTCGAGGAGCACCTCCACCTCGACGGTCGGGTTGCCGCGCGAATCCAGAATCTCGCGTGCGCCTACAGCCTCGATCAATGCCACGGGAATGCTCCTTGCTCGTGGGCGGGTGGTGGTGCGGAGCGTCGTCGGTCCGCGTACCACTCTAGTGACGACGGATGCCGGGGCCCACAGCATCCGTCATCCCCTGTCAGCCTGTCGGAGCGGGACCTATCGCACGGGCGATCGCCTCGAGGTCCGCCGCCTCCGGGGACACGTGCGGCTCGCGATGCGTGAGCCCCGTGAGGATCGTCGCGAAGTACTCGCGCAGGGACGTCTCGAATCCCAGGCTGAACACCCTCAGCTCGGGATGCCGTCGGTAGGCGTCCGCCATGCCCGGCGATCGCCGGGTGGCGGCCCACGTTCCGCCGATGCCGAGGTTCACGGCGGCGGCAAGACCGAGCCGCGCTGCGGCGCTCAGGTCCATGCGCGTCGCGACGATCGCGCCCAGGCGCACAGCGTGCGCACTCGCCTCGCGTTTGTAGGCGATGGCGACATCGGCCGAGAGGTTCTGCTCGAGCACACCCGACGCACTCGCGCTGAGCTCGCACAGGATCGGCCGTTCGGCCGCCGTGCCGGCCAGCGCGGCCGAGATCGCCTCGATGTCGCCGTCCCCGGCCGCTGCCAGCGCCGGTTCGAGCGCGTCGAGCCACGCCGCGTACTCCTGGTCGAAGATCTCGAGGAGGATCGCCTCGCGCGATTCGAAGTAGCGGAGCACGTTGGACTTCGCCAACCCGGACCGGCGGGCGAGTTCGTTGAGGCTGAGCTGCGCCACCCGCAGCTCGGTGAGCATCTCACGCGCCGTCGCGATGATCGCGGCGCGACGTGCCTGCCGCTGCTCGGCGCTGCGTGCGCGCTGGAACGACGTCGTCATCGCACCTCCCTTGATTACAGACCGACGGTCTGTTATCTTGAAGAGACCACCGGTCTTTTATCCTAGCTCAGGGAGTCTTCATGTATCGAGTGCCCACGCAGACGGGTCGGCGCGTCGTGGTGACGGGTGCCAACAGCGGCACCGGCAAGGAGACCGCGAAGCGGCTCGCCCAGGCCGGCGCCTCGGTCATCCTGGCCGTCCGATCTGTCGAGAAGGGCGACCGCGCTCGCGAGGAGATCCTCACCGCCGCCCCGGACGCCGTGCTCGAGGTGCGCCGGCTCGACCTCGCGGATCTCGAGAGCGTGCGGTCCTTCGCCGCGACGATCCTCGACAGCGGGGAGCCGCTCGACACCCTGGTCAACAATGCCGGCGTGATGACGCCGCCGCGACGGCTCGAGACCGCCGACGGGTACGAACTGCAGTTCGGGACCAACTTCCTCGGCCCGTTTCTCCTCACGAGTGCGCTCCTGCCGCGCCTGCTCGAGTCGGCCGCACCGCGGGTCGCGACCATGTCCAGCGGCACCGCGAACAGCGGGCGCATCCGGTTCGACGACCTCCAATGGCGGCGGCGCTACCGCCCGTACTTCGCCTACGCGCAGTCGAAGCTCGGAAACCTGCTGATGGGCATCCGGCTCGCCGACCTCGCGACCGAACGCGGATGGCCGCTGCTGAGCACGATGGCGCATCCCGGCTACACGCGGACCAACCTGCAGACGGCGGGCGCGAACCTGGCTCGGTCCGATCGTGCTCAGCGTCCGCCGATCCAGCGCACCCTCCTCCCCTCGCAGACCGTCGAGCAGGGAGCCGAGCCGCTGCTGTTCGCCGCTGCCGACCCCGGTGCCGTGCACGGTGCGTACTACGGCCCGCGCAACGGGCTGACCGGACCGACCAAGCGGACGGGGATCCCCCGCTCCGCGCGCCGCGGCCCCGACACCGGCCCCGTGCTGTGGGCGGTGGCGCGAGAGCTCACCGATGCGCCGGATGTCACCCGGCTGTCGGCGGCCAGGACGCGATCGTACGCCTGAGCGCGGTCGGGAACCAGCGGGACCGTCAGATCACGATCGCGATCGCGACGCCGTCCCAGCCCTTGCGATCGAGCGTCTGCAGCGCCGTCGCGTCGAACCGCGGATCGCGCGCGAGCATCTCGAGGCCGCGCTGGGTGCCGATCACGTCGGAGCGCGTGGTGGCGGGATTGGCGACCTCTCCCCCACGACCGATGTTGTCGACGACGACGACTGTTCCCGGCCGGCCGAGGCGCGCGGCCCAGTCGAGGTATACGGTGTTCGACTCCTTGTCGGCGTCGATGAAGACGAGATCGAAGGGCTCGGCGCTGCCGTCGCGGATCGGGTCGTCCAGCGTGGGAAGCACGTCCGCCGCACGGCCGAGCCGGATCTCCACCTTCTCGCCGACGCCCGCGCGATCGAGGTTGACCCGGGCGATCTCGGCGTTGCGGGCCTCGGCCTCGATCGTGACGACGCGGCCGTCCTCGGGGAGGCCGCGCGCCATCCAGATGGTCGAGTATGCACCGAGTGTGCCGATCTCGAGCACCCGTCGCGCGCGTGTGATGCGGGCGAGCAGATGGAGAAGCTTGCCGTTCACCGGCGCGACCTCGATCGACGGGAGCCCGGCGGCGTCCTGGTCGGCGACCGCCTTCTCCAGCGCCGCGTCGTGCCCGACGAGGGTGTCGGTGAGGTAGACGTCGACGCGGCGCCAGGACTCTGCAGTGGGTTCGCTCATCACTCCAGCGTCGCGGCGGTCGCCCCTCGCGTCAACCCGCCCTCGTCTCACCGATGAGCCGCGCTGCGAGCGCCTCGAGCAGCGACGCCCCCGTCTCGGCGTCGTCGACGGTGACGACGAATCGCTTGCCGTTCGTGCGGGTGACCTCGATCGCCTCGCCGGTGCGCAGCACGACGCCGAAGCGCCGGTCGATGCTCCACCGGATGCCCCACCCGCCGAACTCCCCCATCGGATTCGCGTGGACGCGCGCCGCCGAGGCGACCTGCGCCAGCGGCACGTGGAAGCGCGGGATGCCGAGCACCGAGTCGACCCGCAGTCCGCCGGCGTCGACCCGCACGTGGAACGCGACGGAACTCGCGGCGAACACGAGCACCAGCACGGCGAGGGCGGAGAGGATCCATGCGATCTCCGCGGGTGCGCCGGTGAGCCACGCGCCGATCGCGCAGGCGACGACGACGAGCGTGGCGACGGTGATCGTGATCGCGGCGGCGGGCGCCATGCTCGCGGTGCGCAGCCACACGACCCGCTCGCCGTCGGCGATGTCGAGGGGTGCCGCCGGCGGGGCAGGCACCTTCGGCCAGTCCTCCTTCGGCTGCGCGAACCACGCGATCACCCCGACGACGCCGGCCGCACCGAAAGACACGGCGAGCGCCGGCCAGACGGCCGGCATCTCTGAGCCGTCACCCGCCTGCGCGGCGAAGGTCCACGTGAACAGCACCGTCGTCAGCGCCGATGTCGCGGCCGCGATGGCGCCGAGGAACCGATACGTCACGCCGCGATCGCCTCGACGCAGCGCCGGCAGCGAGGTCAGCGCGATGAGCGCGGGGATGCCGAGACCGAACGCGATGGTCATGATCGGCTGCGTCCACGCCGGCGCGAAGCCGTCGGCCTCGCCGGCAGCGTTCCAGTGGATCGCGATGGTCTCCGGCATCTGCGGCATGAGCACCAGCTGGACCGCGACACCGACCGCGACGAACACGGCGGGCAGGACGAGGGCGACGAGCACGAACCGCCGGACGGCGCGGGCGTGGACGGGGTCAGCGGTCACGAGCGGTCTCCTTCACGAGAGAGGCGAGGGTGTCGGGTGAGAGGCCGAGCGCGCGGGCGCGAACGGCGAGTGCGGCGATGTCGTCATGCAGCTGGGCGAGGGGGACGGCGGCGTCGGTGACGACCGCGCCACGGCCACGGCGCATGTCGACCAGCCCCTCGTCGCGAAGATCCTGGTACGCGCGCAGCACCGTGTGCAGGTTGACTCCGAGGGCGGCAGCGACGTCGCGCGCCGAAGGCAGCCGATCTCCGGGCCGGAGGCGTCCGGAAGCGGCATCGGCGCGCACCGACGCGGCCACCTGCGCGAACAACGGCTCCTCGCTCGCCTGATCCACTCTCACTAGCACCCGGCTATTCTATAACAAATAGAACAGTTTGCGGCATCCGTCGATTGTGGGAGGCCGACAACCGATGTCGCGCACCGCCGCGTGATCGGGCACGATTCCGGGATGCGCATCACACCGCACCGACTCGCGATCGGCATGAGCCTGTGGATCCCCAACCTCTTCAGCGGCATCCGCGTCCGCCGATTCGCCGACGACTGGACGAGCGCCGTGGTCGAACTCCACGTCAACATCTTCACCCGCAACTATGTCGGGACCGCATTCGGCGGTTCGATGTCGGCGATGACCGACCCGTACTTCTTCATGCTCGTGATGCATCAGCTCGGCCGCGATCACATCGTGTGGGACACCCGCGGCGAGATCGAGTTCGTCAAGCCCGGCCGGGGCGTCCTCACCGCCCGGTTCGAGGTGCCGCGCGAGAAGGCCGCAGAGCTGCGCGAGCGCGCCCGCGGCGGCGCGAAGGTGCGGGAATGGTTCGAGACCGAGATCACGGATGCCGCAGGCGGCGTCGTCGCACGCGTGCGGCGCGAGGTGTACATCCGCGAGAAGAGGCGGGTCACAGGGGGCAGCGCCTGACGCTGCCCCGCTCGTTCACACGGGCGCGGTAGGGTGCGGCGCGTGAACACACCGTCGCTCGAGCGCCGTCTGGGGCTCGGCGACGCGGTGTTCATCGGGCTCGGATCGATGATCGGCGCCGGCGTGTTCGCAGCCTTCGCTCCGGCAGCTGCCGCGGCAGGCACCGGGCTCCTGATCGGACTGGCGATCGCGGCGGTCGTCGCCTTCGGAAACGCGACGTCGTCGGCGCAGCTCGCAGCCGCTCATCCGACGTCCGGCGGCACCTATGCGTACGGACGCGCGGAGCTGGGCCCGTGGTGGGGATTCATCGCAGGGTGGGGATTCGTCATCGGCAAGATCGCCAGCTGCGCGGCCATGGCGCTCACCTTCGCGGCCTATGCGGCGCCTCCGGGCTGGGAGCGCCCCGTCGCGATCGCCGCGGTGGCGAGCCTCGCCGCGGTCAACTGGTTCGGCATCACGCGGACCGCCCGGCTCACGCGGCTGATCGTGGTCGTCTCGCTGCTCTCGCTCGCTGTCGCCGTCGCCGCCGGCGCCTCGGCTCCCGACGCACCGGGGTGGCTCGACACCGAGGCGCTGTGGGCGGGCGGATGGTACGGCATCCTTCAATCCGGCGGGCTGCTCTTCTTCGCATTCGCGGGGTACGCACGCATCGCCACGATGGGCGAAGAGGTGCGCGACCCCGCCCGCACGATCCCCCGCGCGATCGTGCTCGCGCTCGCGGGGACGGTCGTCGTCTACGCCGCCGTCGGGGTCGCGCTGCTGTCCACGCTCGGCCCCGAGGGGACCGCGGGCTCGACGGAGCCGCTCACGGACGCGGTCGTGGCGGCCGGCTGGGAGTGGGCGACGCCCATCGTCCGGATCGGGGCGGCCGCGGCATCCCTCGGCGCCCTGCTTGCCCTCATCACCGGGGTCGGGCGGACCACGTTCGCGATGGCGCGCGAGGACGACCTCCCCCGGTTCCTGGCCGTCGTCCACCCGCGGTGGAGGGTGCCCCACCGCGCGGAGGTCGCGATCGCGGCGATCGTCATCACGATCGTCGCGCTCATCGACCTGCGCGGCGCCATCGGGTTCTCATCCTTCGGCGTGCTGCTGTACTACCTGATCGCCAACTTCGCCGCCTTCCGGCAGCGGCCGCCGGCGCGCCGCTATCCCCGGCTGCTGCAGATCGTCGGCGCGGCCGGATGCGTGATCCTCGGCCTCACGCTGCCCTGGCAGAGCGTGGTCGCAGGCGTCGGGATGGTGCTCGCCGGCATCGTCTACCGCGTCGTTCGCGGGCGCATCACGCGAGCGGCTTGATCTCGAGCGTCTCGCGCGCAGCACCGGCCCCGACGGTCGCGAAGGAGGTGTAGCCGTCGGCCGCGGACCGCTCGAGCAGCGCCTTGAGGTTCTTGGTCCTCTGCTCCAGGCGCACGCGCGACCCCTCGGCCACCAGCGCGGCCTTCAGCGCCAGCAGCTCCCCCACCGCGACATCGCGATCGTGGACGAGGACGACCGCGCGCGGCGCGGCGACGTCGTCCGTCGCGACGAGGTCGACGATGCGCTCGAAGCCGATCGAGAAGCCGACCGCGGGCACGTCCTGGCCGAGGAAGCGCCCGATCATCCCGTCGTAGCGCCCGCCGCCGCCCAGCGAGTAGTCCACCGACGGGTGCGCAAGCTCGAAGATCGTCCCGGTGTAGTACCCCATGCCGCGCACCAGGAAGGGATCGAACACGAGCGGGATGCCGTCGCCGCCCGCCACGCTCTCGGGCGCCGGCTCGTGACCTGCCGCCGCGCGGGCAGCCGCGACCGCCTCGCCGATCCCCACGAGGTGGGCGACGATGTCGTCAGGGGCGTCCGGCGGCAGGAGCTTGCGGATCTGACGCTCGCCGTACGGGTGGTATTCGAGCGTCATCGGACGGATCAGGAATGCCTCGAACGCATCGACGGCGGCCGGGGTCGCCGCGCGCGAGCCCGGTCCCTGAGCGTTTCGAAGTGCCGCGACGACCCCCTGCGGGCCGAGCTTGTCGAGCTTGTCGATCGTGATGAGGACGCCCGGTCGCTCCGCCTCCGTGAACCCGAAGGCGTCCAGCATCCATTCCAGGACCCGCCGGTCGTTGATCCGGACGCTCGCGCCCTCGAGCCCGAGCGCGTCGAGCGTGTCGAGCGTCGCGACGATGAGCTCGGCCTCGGCGCGCGCGGACGCGTCGCCGATGATGTCGATGTCGCACTGCACGAACTGGCGGTAGCGTCCCTTCTGCGGACGCTCGGCGCGCCAGACCGGCGCGATCTGGATCGCGCGGAAGACCGGCGGAAGCTCGGCGCGGTGGGTGGCGTAGAAGCGGGCGAGCGGGACGGTCAGGTCGTAGCGCAGGCCGAGATCGGCGAGGCCGGCAGGGTCGTCCGCGGCGGCGCGGATCGCGTCGGCGTCGAGCCCGCGCTTGAGCACGTTGTACGCGAGCTTCTCGTTGTCGCCGCCGATGCCGGCGTGGAGCCGTGAGTACTCCTCGACGACCGGCGTCTCGATCTCGTCGAATCCGTGCGCTCGGTAGCGCTCGCGGATGACGGCGAGCACGCGCTCGCGGCGGGCCTTGTCGGCGGGGAGGAAGTCGCGCATGCCGCGCGGCGGGTTCACGGATGCCACGGTGACATTGTTCCAGGTCGAGGGGGGCGGCCGCGGCATCCGTCATCGCCTTCGCCCGCGAGACTGCAATGGTGCACCGAGACTGCAGCTACCGGCTGCGGTTTCGGTGCACGGATGCCGTCTCGCGTGACGAGGTGCGTCGGGGGCGGGGGCTCGGGTGGCGGGGGCAGCCCGGTGGGGTCGGCGGGTCGGGGGCGTCTGGGGGTCTACGCGGGTCGGCGGGTCGGCGGGTCGGGGGCGTCTGGGGGTCTACCCGGGTCGGCGGGTCGGGGGCGTCTGGGGGTCTACCCGGGTCGGCGGGTCGGGGGCGTCAGGGCGTCTCGGCGGTGCGGATCTCGGCCGCGAGCGCCCGCAGCCGTTCGCGCAGCGCGCGCTCGGCGTCCCAGCCGTTCGCCCGGGCCGTGGCGACGAGGGCGAGGAGCGCGTCGCCGAGCTCGTGCTCCGAGGTCGGCGACGACCCCTCGACAGGCTCGGGGACCGGAGTGTTCGGCTCGGGGGCCGGGGTGCCCACCTGCGCGGCCTTGCCGAGGAGCTTCTGCGCGAGGGCCAGGGACGGCATCCGCTCGCTCACGCCGTCGAGCACGCTGGTACGCGCGCTCTTCTCCGCGGCCTTCGCCGCGTTCCAGTGCACGAGGACCTCGTCGGGGGTGGCCGCCACCGCGTCGCCGAAGACATGCGGATGCCGTCGCACCATCTTCTCGGTGAGGCCGCGCGCGACATCGTCGATGTCGAAGGGGTCGTCGGGATCGCGCGAGGCGATCTCGGCGTGGAACAGCACCTGCCACAGCAGATCGCCGAGCTCCTCGCGAAGCTCGGCGCGCGAGCCCTCCTCGACCGCGTCGATGAGCTCCGCGCTCTCCTCCACCAGATAGGGCACCAGCGCGCGATGGTCGATCTGCTGCGTCCACACGCAGCGGTCGCGCACGGCGCGCATCGTCTCGGCGCTCTCGCGCAGCGGATCCGGGCCGTCGCGCCGGGGCTCAGGCGCGTCGCGCAGCGGGTTCGGGGCGTCGCGCAGCGGGCCCGGCGCGTCGCGCAGCGAGCCAGGCGCGTCGCGCAGCGGATTCGGGGCGTCGGGCAGCGGATTCGGGGCGTCGGGCAGCGGAATCGGGGCGTCCTGCCGCGGGTCGTTCGCGCTTGTCATGGCGCCTCCACGGCGGCGAGGCGCCGATGATGGGCCGCCCGCCACGTCACGAGCACGGCGGCGAGAAGCAGCGACACCGACGAGCCGGCGAGCACGCCGAGGGTCGCCTGGTCCCTGATTCCGGGACTGCCGGCGAACGCGAGCTCGGACAGCAGGAGCGAGACCGTGAAGCCGATGCCGCCGAGGCTTCCCGCGGCGATCAGGTCGGGGATGCCGATGTGCGGCGCCTCCTCGCCGCGGCCGACGCGCAGCGAGATCCAGCCGAAGATCGTGATGCCGACCACCTTGCCGACCGGCAGCGCCACCAGCACGCCCCAGAACGCCGGTGACAGCTGGCCGAGCGAGACGGCGGGAATCGCGACGAGCGCCGCCGAGAACGCGAAGAGCGGCAGGACGACGACGTTGACCCACGGTTCCAGGACGTGGCGTGTGTGCAGCGCCGGCTGCTGCGCCATCGCGAGTCCGAGCGCGACACCGGCGATCGTGGCGTGGACGCCGGAGTGGTACACGAGCACCCAGGTCGCGATCGCCAGCACGACGAGGGCAATGGTGATGGGGATGCGAGCCCGCGTGTCGACCTGCCGGCTGAGGAGGCCGAAGAGCACGACCGCGATCGCCGCAGCGGCGAGGAGCCCGAACTGCACGTCGGTGGTGAAGAGCACGGCGATGAACACGATGCCGACGATGTCGTCGAGGATCGCGAGCGCGAGCAGGAAGATGCGCAGCGCTGCCGGCAGACCCCTGCCGAACACGGCGAGGACGCCGAGGGCGAAGGCGATGTCGGTCGCCGTCGGGATCGGCCAGCCCGCGGCGGCGTCCGACCCCGCGGCGAAGGCGAGGTAGATCGCGATCGGGACGATCACTCCGCCTGCGGCGGCGATCGCGGGCTGGAGCGCCTTGCGCTTCGAGTTGAGCTGCCCGCTCGTCAGCTCGAACTGCAGTTCGACCGCCACCACGAAGAAGAAGACCGCGAGCAGCCCGTCCTGGATCCAGTGCGACACCGACAGGTCGAGCATGCCCGGGATGCCGACATGAGCCTGCATGAACGCGGCCACGGCGGGGCCCGCGGCGGAGTTCGCAACGAGGAGGCCGATCGCCGCCGCCGCGAGCAGGACGATGGCGGGGAAGCGAGCGGAGCGAAGCAGGGCCATGGGTGCCTTCCGGTCGGAGTCAGGGGTCGTCGGTCACATCGCCGACCAGACTTCCCGGCACTCCGCAGTCGAGTGTAGCGACGGCGGTTCTGCCTGCGCGCGCGCCGTCGGCATCGTGACGGACTGCGTCGCCCGCGTGATCTGGAGGAAACCTCCGCCTACTACCGTGGAGAGCATGCGTGAGCTCACCCAGACCGAAGCGATCGACCTCGTCGGGCGATTCGAGGCCGGCCAGGAGATTCCGGAGCGGATGCGCGCCGACGTGCGCATGCTCGGCTCTCTTCTCGGCCAGGTGCTGCGCGAGAGCGGTTCCCCCGGATTGTTCGACGACGTCGAGCGCCTGCGGATCGCGACCATCCAGGCGTACAACGACGAGACCCCCGCGGCCTTCGCGCGGGCGCAGGAGATCGCCGACTCGTTCACGGTGCAGCGCGCCGACGAGGTCGCGCGGGCGTTCACCTGCTACTTCCACCTCGTGAACCTCGCCGAGGAGCACCAGCGGGTGCGGATCCTCCGCGAGCGCGACGGCCGCCCGGATCGCGAGGATGCGACCGACTCGGTCGCCGCGGCGTTCGTCCGCCTCGCCGCCGAGGTCGGCGACGAGACCGCGCTCGTGCGGCTGCAGGCGCTGCGGTTCCACCCCGTGTTCACGGCTCACCCGACCGAGGCCCGCCGGCGGGCGGTGTCGACGAGCATCCGGCGCCTGGCGACCCTGCTCGAGGAGCGCGACGGGTCGCTGCGCAACGGCGCGGACGAGCGACGTGCCGAGCGCCGCATGCTCGAGGAGGTCGACACCCTGTGGCGCACCGCGCCGCTTCGTCCCGAGAAGCCGTCGCCCACCGACGAGGTGCGCGCGGTCATGTCGGTCTTCGACGAGACGCTCTACACGGCCGTCCCGCACGTCTACCGTCGCGTCGACGACGCCCTGCAGGGACCGGCCGCCGGAGGGCGCGCGCCGGTCGTGCGCCCGTTCGTCCGCGTCGGGTCGTGGGTGGGAGGCGACCGCGACGGCAATCCGTTCGTCACGGCATCCGTCACCCGCAAGGCCGCAGCCATCGCGAGCGAGCACGTGCTGCTGGGGCTCGAGCGCACCGCGAGCCGGATCGGCCGCACGCTCACCCTCGACGCCGCCACCACGCCGCCGAGCGATGCCCTCACGGCGCTGTGGACCCGGCTGAAGAACGCGGATGAGGACGCCGCCGCCGAGATCGCCCAGCGCTCTCCCAACGAACCGCATCGCCGCATCCTGCTGCTCATCGCCCGCAAGCTCGCCGCCACCCGCACCCGCGATGCCGATCTCGCCTATCGCGACCCCGAGCACCTGCTCGTCGATCTGCGCATCGTGCAGGACTCCCTCGTCGCCGCCGGCGCCCCCCGCCAGGCCTACGGCCATCTGCAGCAGCTGCTCTGGCAGGTCGAGACGTACGGCTTCCACCTCACCGAGCTCGAGGTGCGCCAGCACTCCGCGGTGCACGCGAAGGTGCTCGCAGAACTCGAATCGGATGCCGCTCGCAGCGACCAGGCCGAGGAGGTGCTCGACGTGTTCCGCGCCGTCGCATTCCTCCAGGAGCGCTACGGCCCGCGCGCCGCCGGCCGCTACATCGTCTCGTTCACCCAGTCCGCCGACGACCTCGCGGCCGTGCACCGGCTGGCCCGCTACGCGGCCGGCCCGGGCGGCACGCCGCCGGTGCTCGACGTGATCCCGCTCTTCGAGACCTTCGCCGACCTGCAGGCGGCGCCGCGCATCCTCGCCGAGATCGTGCAGCATCCCGAGTTCGCGGCGCGGCTGGACGCCACCGGACGGCGCCTGGAGGTCATGCTCGGGTACTCGGACTCGTCGAAGGACGTCGGCCCGGTCGCCGCGAACCTCGCGCTGTACGAGGCACAGGCCGAGATCGCCGCGTGGGCGCAGGCGGAGGGCATCGAGCTCACGCTGTTCCACGGTCGCGGCGGCGCGCTCGGGCGCGGCGGCGGACCGGCGAACTCGGCGATCCTCGCTCAGCCCCCGCACTCGGTCGACGGGCGCTTCAAGCTCACCGAGCAGGGCGAGGTCATCTTCGCCCGCTACGGCGAGCCCGCCATCGCGATGCGCCACATCGATCAGGTCGCCGCCGCGATCCTGCTCGCCTCCTCACCTTCGAACGAGGCACGCAACCGCGACGCCGCCGAGAGGTACGCCGACGTGGCCGGGGCGATGGACACGGCATCCCGCGAGCGCTTCTTCTCGCTCGTGAAGGCACCGGGATTCGCACCGTGGTTCGCACGGGTGACGCCGATGGAGGAACTGGGACTCCTCGCCCTCGGCTCGCGGCCCGCCCGCCGCGGTCTCTCGGTGGAGTCGCTCGAGGACCTGCGGGCCATCCCGTGGGTGTTCGCGTGGACGCAGGCGCGCATCAACCTGGCCGGCTGGTTCGGACTCGGCTCGGCTCTCGAGGCCGTCGGCGACGAGGAGCGGCTGCTGACCGCGTACGGCGACTGGCCGCTGTTCCGCACGCTGATCGACAACGTGGCGATGAGCCTGGCCAAAGCCGACGACCGCATCGCCCGGCACTATCTCGAGCTCGGCGACCGCGACGACCTCGCGACGCTCGTGCGCGACGAGATGACGCTCACCCGTTCATGGGTCGTGCGCCTGACCGGCGGCACCGGGCTGCTCGGCAACAAGCCCGTGCTGCAGCGCGCCGTGAAGATGCGCAGTCCCTACGTGGACGCGCTGTCGCTCCTGCAGCTGCGGGCGCTCCGGGCCCTCCGCAGCGACGCCGAGGCCGGCATCGCCGTCGATCCCGAGCAGCAGCGCCTGCTGCTGCTGTCGGTGAGCGGCGTCGCGGCGGGCCTGCAGAACACCGGCTGACTGGGCGGTCGACGGATGCCGCGGCAGCCGTATCCGGGAACGGGGCCGGCGACGGCTCAGTCGACCCTTCTGTCGTCGACGTGGCGGGCGAGGCTGCTGCCGTAGCGCTCGGTGAGCTGCACCATCAGGTCGGGAGTCTCCCGGTCCAGGCCGAAGACGTAGCCGGGGAAGTCGAGCTCCCGCTGCGCCTCCCAGATCTCCTCGTGACGGTCCGGCGGGAGGATCTGCACCGGATCGCCCACCGCGACCCACGCGATCGGGACAACCGACTCCGGCGGCAGCACCGTCCGCAGGTGCACGACGGCGTTGATCCGCACCTCGCTGCGCTCGCCGATGCGCGCTCCGTTGAAGATGCGCGTGCCGGTCGCCAGAAACACTTCGTCGCCGATCGTCGCGCCCGAGATGCTCGCCATCGGCCCCACGAGCACGTGATCGCCGATGTGCACCGGATTGGTCGACGTCGCCCGGATGAGCGCGTTCTCCATCACGATCACGTTCGCACCGAGGGTGATCGCACCGCCCTCGGCGGTGATGACTGCGCCGTGCAGCACCTGGCAGCCCGGCCCGATCTCGATGTCGCCGCTGATGACCGCCGTCGGCGCGACGACCGCCTCGGGGTGGATGCGGGGCTGCGCCCCGAGGTGCTCGAACCGCATGGCTGCCTCCGCGTCAGTGCTGGTGCAGTGCCAGCGTAGCGCCGGGTGAGGGCATCACGCCGCGGCGGCCGCGAAGGCCGCCAGGAGAGCGCGCAGCGGCACGGGGTCGGCACCGGCATCCTCGGGATGCCACTGCACCCCCACGACCCACGCGTCACCCGGCAGCTCGATCGCCTCGACGACGCCGTCCGGCGCGGTCGCGCTCACGACGAGCCCGTCGGCGAGTCGATCGACGGCCTGATGGTGTCCCGAACGGATGCCGTGAGCACCCGCGCCGAGGATGCTCGCCAGCCTCGTGCCGGCGCGGACCCCGACGTCGTGCGTGACCATCGGCACGTCCGGGTCGGGGTCGCGGTGGATGCCGGCGCCGAGATCCTGCACCAGGCTCCCCCCGAGCGCGACGTTGAGCAGCTGCGTGCCGCGGCAGATCGCGAACAGCGGCAGGCTCCCGTCGATTGCGGCGCGGATGAGCTCGATCTCGAAGGCGTCGGCCGCGGCATCCGTCGACTCTGTCCACGTGCCCGCGGGCGACTCGCCGTACATCGCGGGGTCGACGTCCGCCCCGCCCAGCACGATCACTCCCGCCGCGCGGGACACCAGGTCCGCCGCCGCGGCGTCGGGTGCTGCCGCGTTGACCCACGTCACGTCCAGCCCCGCCTCGCGCGCCGCGGCGCCCGCGATGTCGGCGAGCTCTCTCAGCTCCCGCGCGAAGTCCTCGGCGTGGCGGGGGGTCGCGCTCGAGTACGAGACGACGACGGGCAGCCCGGCGTTCACGACGAGACACCCTCCGCCGCGGTGACAGCCACGACCGGCTTCGGCCACAGCTGATCCAGCAGCTGTCCGACCCAGGCGATGAGATCGGCATCCGACACCCGCTCGCCCCCTGCTGTCGGCAGCGGCACGACGAGCGCCTCGCCGCCCGAGAGCAGCTTCGCCTTCGGATGCAGGCGCTGCAGGCGCACGCGCATCGAGTCCGGCAGGTTCGCCGGGGCGATGCGGAGGTTCGGCCCCATCGCGACGACGTCGGCGAGGCCCGCCTGCGCGGCACGCCGCCGGAGACGGGCGACCGCCAGCAGCCCTTCGACGTCGGCCGGGGGCTCGCCGTACCGGTCGCGGAGCTCGTCGATGACGGCATCCAGCGCATCGTCCTTCGCCGACAGGGATGCCGCGGCGGACAGCTTCTGGTACGCCTCGAGCCGCAGTCGCTCGCTGTCGATGTACGACTCCGGGATGCGTGCCTGCACCGGCAGCTCCAGCCGCAGTTCGGCGGGACCCTCGACCTCGTCGCCGCGGAAGGTCGCGACCGCCTCGCCGATCATCCGCAGATACAGGTCGAAGCCGACGCCGGCGATGTGACCCGCCTGCTCGGCGCCGAGCAGGTTGCCCGCCCCGCGCAGCTCGAGGTCCTTCAGCGCCACCTGCATCCCGCTGCCGAGGTCGTTGTTGACCGCGATGGTCTCCAGGCGATCGGCCGCCGTCTCGGAGAGCGGCTTCTGCTCGTCGTAGAGGAAGTAGGCGTACGCGCGCTCGCGGGCCCGGCCGACGCGCCCGCGCAGCTGGTGCAGCTGCGAAAGCCCGTACTTGTCGGCCCGGTCGATGATGATCGTGTTCGCGTTCGAGATGTCGAGGCCGGTCTCGACGATGGTCGTGCAGACCAGCACGTCGCTCCGCCGCTCCCAGAAGGCGTCCACGACCTCTTCGAGCGCATGCTCCCCCATCTGGCCGTGCGCGACCGCGATGCGCGCCTCGGGCACGAGCTCGGCCAGCTGCGCGGCCACCCGCTGGATGGACTGCACACGGTTGTGCACGAAGAAGATCTGCCCCTCACGCAGCAGTTCGCGCCGGATCGCCGCGGCGATCTGCTTGTCGTTGCGCGGTCCGACGTAGGACAGGATCGGATGCCGGTCCTCCGGCGGCGTCTGCAGGGTCGACATCTCGCGGATGCCGGTGACCGCCATCTCGAGCGTGCGAGGGATCGGCGTCGCGCTCATCGCCAGGATGTCGACGTTCGTCTTCAGCTTCTTCAGCTGATCCTTGTGCTCGACGCCGAACCGCTGCTCCTCGTCGATGATCATGAGGCCGAGGTCCTTGAAGTGCACCTTCTCGGTGAGGATGCGGTGCGTGCCGATCACCAGGTCGACGGTGCCGTCGGTGAGCCCGGCGAGCGTGTCGCGAGCCTGCTTGTCGGTCTGGAACCGCGACAGCGCCCGCACCTTGACCGGGAAGCCCGCGAACCGCTCCGTGAACGTCTCGAAGTGCTGCTTGACCAGGAGCGTGGTGGGCACCAGCATCGCCACCTGCTTGCCGTCCTGGATGGCCTTGAAGGCGGCGCGCACGGCGACCTCGGTCTTGCCGAATCCGACGTCTCCGGACAGCAGCCGGTCCATCGGGACAGGCTTTTCCATGTCGGCCTTGATCTCGTCGATCGTCTGCAGCTGATCGGGCGTCTCGGCGAACGGGAAGGCCTCTTCGAGCTCGCGCTGCCAGGGCGTATCGGGTCCGAATGCGTAGCCCTTCGCCGCCATGCGCGCCGAATACAGCTTCACCAGCTCGACGGCGATGTCGCGCACCGCCCGACGCGCGCGACCCTTGGCCTGTGCCCAGTCGCTGCCGCCCATCTTCGATAGCGTCGGCGCCTCGCCGCCGACATAGCGGGAGAGCAGATCGAGCTGGTCCGTCGGGACGAACAGCTTGTCGCCGGGGAAGCCGCGCTTGGACGGCGAGTACTCGAGCACGAGGTACTCGCGAACGCTCTTGACCGGGTTGCGGCCGCCGCTGGAGACCTCGCGCTGGGTGAGCTCGACGAACTTCCCGATGCCGTGGGTGACGTGCACGACGTAGTCGCCGGCCTTGAGCTGCAGCGGATCGACCACGTTCCTGCGGCGCGAGGCGAGCTTCTTCACGACCCGCTGGTCGCCGCCGATCGTGCGGCCGTAGAACTCCGACTCGGTGAGCACGGCGAGTTTCGCCTCGACCGACTCGAAGCCGCGCTCGAGCGTGCTCAGCACGACGTGGGCGACGCCCGGCTCAGGAATCTCGAGCAGGCTGTCGACCTTGCGGGCGGCGATTCCCCGTTCGGCGAGCACGTCGCGGGCGCGTTCGACCAGTCCGGTTCCGGATGCCGCCACCACGACGCGCCAGCCGTCGGCGAGCAGCCCGCCGACGTGGGCGGTCGCCCCGTCGACGTTGCCCTGGAAGGCCGGGACGGGCGTGGCCGGCACGCGGATGGCCGCCGATGCCTCGAGTTCGACGTCGACGTCGAACTCCGGTGCCTGAGCCTGTCGATCCGGTCCCTGAGCCTGTCCATCCGGTCCCTGAGCCTGTCCATCCGGTCCCTGAGCCTGCCCATCCAGTCCCTGAGCCTGTCGAAGGGCGGCCGAGGTGTCTGCGGCGCCCGAGTCGAACGGGCTGAGGGTCCACCACACCCCCGTGCGATCGCGTGAGGCTTCGCGCAGCCGCGGAAGCGAGATGAAGTCGCCGGAACCCAAGTCGATGGGGGTCTCTGCCCCGGCGGTCGCGGCACTCCACGCGGCGTCGAGGAACTCGCGGTTGGTATCGCCCAGCGTGATCGCGCGCGTCACCGACCGTTCCGGGTCGAGGAGGGCGATCGCCGCGCCCTCTGGCAGGTAGTCGGCGACGGTCACGAGCCGGTCGACCACCGCGGGCATCAGCGACTCCATGCCCTCGACCGGGATGCCCTCGGACATCTTCTCGAGCATGCCGCGCAGGCCAGGGAACTCGTCTCTCAGCCGCCGAGCGCGCTCGCGCACCGGCTCGGTGAGCAGCAGCTCGCGGCTGGCGCCGAGCGAGACCTCCCGCACCTCCTCCGGAAGGGAGCGCTGGTCGGCGACCGAGAACGCGCGGATCTGGTCGACCTCGTCGCCGAAGAACTCGACGCGATACGGGTGCGGGGCGATCGGCGGGAAGACATCGAGGATGCCGCCCCGCAGCGCGAACTCGCCGCGGCGGGAGACCATGTCGACCCGGTGGTACGCGAGCTCGACGAGGCGTGCGGCGACCTCGCCGAGGTCGTGACCGCGGCCTCCGACGACGAGCTCGATCGGGGCGAGGTCGGTCAGGCCCGCGGCGAGCGGCTGGATCGCACCGCGCACCGAGGCGGTGACCACGAGCGGCGTCTCCCCCGTCCATCGCGCGATGCGGCTCAAGACGTCGAGCCGGGTGCCGACGATCTCCGCGCTCGGGCTCAGACGTTCGTGAGGCAGCGTCTCCCACGCCGGGAAGTGCAGCACCTCGGCGCCGGGAAGCAGCGCCCCGAGGGCGGGGCCGAGCGATTCGGCCCGGCGGCCGGTCGGCGCGATCACCAGCACGATGGCCGGACGGCCCGCGCTGCGGCGCCGTTCGAGCAGCGCGGCGAGCAGGGGCGCCGCGAGGCCCTCGACGAGCGAGAAGTCGGCATCGACGGATGCCGCTGCAACGGCATCCCGGAACGGTTCAGCCTGCTCGAGGGCGCGCACGATCCCGGGAACTGTCACCGAATGAGTCTAGGGCGCTGCGCCGACAACACCGCCGGTCGTTGAGCGTCTTCGTCTCGGCGCTGGCGCGCCCTCGCTCAGGAACCGCGAAGCGAGACGCAGCGCCGCCGGCTCGCGACCGGGCGCCTCGTAGGATGGCCGCGTGAGCGACCCTGCAGAGCCGACCCGGCCTCCCGTCCCCCGGCTGCCGGAATTCCCGCCCGCCGACGCACCGGCATCCGCTCCGGCTGCTCCGCCCGTCCCGCCCGCTCAAACCTGGGCGCCCCCGAGCACCCCGCCCTTCGGGGCTCCGGCCGGCCGCGCTTCCACCGGAACCGCGCCATCCGATCCGGCGGATGCCGGGTCGCCGCATCCTCGGGCGCGCTATGCGCCACCGCCGGGCTACGCCGGCCTCACCCCCGTCTACGGCGGCACCCCTGCCGCCGCGCACGGCACGTCGCGACTCGGGGTCGTCGCGCTGCTCGCCGCCATCGCCGCAGCCGTTGGCGCACCGATCGTCGCCGGGATCGCCGCGTACAACGTCGGGCTCGGCGCGGGACGCGAGATCGCGCTGCGCTCGCTGATGACCGACTTCGACTGGTCGGTCCTCACACCGGTGCGCGAGTGGGTCCTCGCCGGCGAACTCGCATTCTGGGCGGGCACCGCCCTGGGCCTCTGGGCGCTGATCCAGGGCATCATCGCGATCGTCAGGAACCGCGGTCGCGGCGCCGGCATCGCCGCCGTCGTGATCGCGGCGCTCGGCCCGATCCTCTTCGGCCTCGCCGTGCAGCTCTCGATCGGCGCGGGTCTCGCCGCCGGCCGCGGCATCGGGGGCTGAGCCCGCCGCAGCGCGAGGTTCGTCCCCGGACGCGGTCAGGCGCGCGGGGCGTGGTGCTTCTGCTGGGCGGCCACGAGCCCTTCGCCGACGAGCTGCTCGACGGCATCGGCGGCATCGGCGATCAGGATCGGCAGGTTCTTGCGCTCGGCGGCGCCGAAGGGGTCGAGCACCCAGTCGGCCGCGTCCTGACGCCCGTTGGGGCGTCCGATTCCTACGCGCACCCGTACGAACTCAGGGGTGTCGAGGGCCTTCGCGACATCCCGGACGCCGTTGTGGCCACCGTGTCCGCCGCCGGTCTTGAGCTTGATCGTGTCGAACGGGATGTCGAGCTCATCATGGACGAGCACGATGCGCTCGGCATCCACCCCGTAGAACTTCGCGAGCCCGGCGACCGGTCCGCCGGAGACGTTCATGAAGGTGTTCGGCTTCGCGATGATCAGCTTGGGCCCGCCGGGACGCAGCCAGGTCTCGACGACGCGCGCGTTCGCCTTGTGCGCCCGAAAGGCCTCACCGCGCCGGGCCGCGAGCTCGTCGACGACGAGCTGCCCGACGTTGTGCCGGGTCAGTTCGTACCGCGGCCCCGGATTGCCGAGCCCGACGATCAGCCACACGTCCGCCATACGTCCATCCTGCCCGACCCGCGGCATCCGATCCTCCCTGCAACGCGAAAGGGGTGCGCCGACCCTGACGGATCCGGCGCACCCCTCCGCGAGCGCGAGAGTGCTTACTCGGCCGGGGACTCCTCGGCGACCTCCGCGGCGCCCTCCGACTGACCCTCGGCGGCGGCCTCGTCGGCCGCCTCGATCGCGTCGGCGGCTGCGGCGGACGGCACCGAGATGGCGACGACGAGCACGTCGGCGTCGGCGACCAGCGTCGCGCCCTTGGGGAGCTTCAGCTCACCGGCGGTGATGTGCGTGCCCTCTTCGAGGCCTTCGACGTCGACCTCGACGTTCTGGGGGATGTGGGTGGCCTCGACCTCGAGCGCGATCGAGGTCGCGTCGAGGTTGACGATCGTGCCCGCGAACGACTCGCCCACGACGACGATCGGGACATCGACCTGGATCTTCTCGCCCTTCTTCACGACGAGGAGGTCGATGTGCTCGATGATCTGGTGCACCGGGTCCTTCTGCACGTCCTTGACGAGGGTGAGCTGCTGGGTGCCGTTCACGTCGAGCTCGAGCACGACGTTGGCGCGGCGGATCAGCAGGGACACCTGGTGCCCGGGGAGGGCGACGTGCACGGGGTCCGTGCCGTGGCCGTAGATGACGGCGGGGATCTTGCCGGCGGCGCGGAGGCGGCGGGCGAAGCCCTTTCCGAAGTTCTCGCGAACCTCGGCGTGGACCTTGGTGTCGGTCTCAGTCGACATGGTGATTACTCCTTGCGGGCGTCGGCCCGGGTCTGTGGGGTTTGGATTCGACTCGAACGCGATCGCGTGAGGAAAGCCGGAAGCCCACTTCACCGCGTCGATCACGGATGCCGCAACCGGCCGCTATGGCCGGTGCGAGGCATCCCTCGCCGAAGTACAAGGGTCAAGTCTACCAGGGGGCGCGGCGTGGCCGCTGACGAGCGGATCGAGTCCTCGCGGGGAACTCACGCGATCGACGAGGTGCGGCCCGGCTACGATGAGGAACACGCCCGTCAGCGCCCCCACCCCGCCTTGGAGGACCACATGGAATACGGATTCGCCTCGCACGTCCTGCTATGGCTGATCGGCGCGATGGCGGCAGTCGGCCTGCTGCTGACCGTCGTGGGATTCTGGTCGCTGGGCCGCTCGGCCTACCGCAAGGACTGAGTCAGACCGCAACGACTGAGTCAGGCCGCGACGACTCTGGTCACGCCGGCGCGCGTCCTGTCGAGCCGCGCACGACAAGCTCGGTCGACAGCGGCGCGTCGACGTCCGCGGGGGTGGCGTTCAGCCGCGCGAGGAGCGCGTTGACGGAGTACTCGCCGGCGAGGTCGAGGCGCGCCCGGACCGTCGTCAAGGGCGGCACGATCAGTTCGCTGCCGAAGATGTCGTCGAAGCCCGCGACGCTCAGATCCTCAGGCACGCGAACCCCCGCTGCCGCGGCGCTCTGCATGATGCCGATCGCGACGAGGTCGTTGAAGCCGATCACCGCTGTCGCGCGCGACGCGACCACGCGCCGGAACGACGCATGGCCGCCTTCGATCGTCGGGGCGGAAGAGGGGATCTCCACCAGTCCGACCCCGTGGCGCTCTGCTTCGACGAGCAGAGCCTCCCCCCGTTGGACGCTCGACCAGGAGGTTGTCGGACCCGACACGTAGGCGAGCGAGGTGTGACCGAGGTCGACGAGATGGCCGACCAGGGATGCGATGCTCTCCGCGGACTCCATCACCACCGCGTCGACTCCGGGCGGGCGGTTGTTGATCGTCACGAGCGGGACGCGGTCTGCCAGCGCGGTGATCGCGTCGGGGCTCAGTCGGGTCGTCGCGAGCACGATGCCGTCCACGCTCGGCAGCAGCCGCTCGATCGTCGACGCCTCCGCCGAGCCGGACTCCTGCGATTCCGCGATCACGAGTGTGTAGCCCGCGGCTGCCGCCGCCTGCTCGGCGCCTCGGATCGTGCCGAACACGACGGGATTCGTGATGTCGGCCACCACGATCGCGAGCGTCATGGTCTTCCCTGTCGGCAGTGCCCGGGCCATCGGATTCATCCGGAAGTTCAGCTCGGCTGCAGCCTTGCGGATCTTCTCCTCCGTCTTCGGGCTCACTCGTCCGGGATGGCCGAGTGCCCGTGACACGGTCGAGGGGTTGACGCCGGCGCGCTCGGCGACGTCGTATATCGTCGCGCGCCCGGACCGCGAGCGCGCGCGGTCGGGCTTTTCGGCGGTCGATGCGGCGCCGTCTGCGATGCTCACCCGGTCGTCTCCTTCGTCGGGAAGCTCAGGTTAGCCGGTTTGCGCGGGTTCGACAATCGGTTGCGCTTCGACGCTGCCGCTTCGATCTCTGCTGGACCCGCAGCGCTCTCTTCCTCCCGTTGGCAACCGGTTGTGTCACTACGCGAACCATCGTAGAGTTGCCAGGACGCACCGCCTGTCAAGGAGACGCCGATGTCAGCCGCACCCCTCCGCTGGACCCTCTCGGGGTTCGGCGACGAGATCGATCCCGAGCCCGCGACGCAGCTCGCGGTGCTCCAGGCCCTCGGCTCGCGGCACCTCGAGTTCCGCAGCGCGTGGGGGCGCAACGTCGCCGATCTCGGCGATGATGACATCGACCGCGTGGCGGCGCTCCTCGATCGAGCGGGCATGCGCGTGTCGGCGGTCGCCAGTCCGATCGGCAAGGTGCCGATCGAGGCGCCTGCCGAGGACGAGATCGCCCGCCTTCGCCGCATCCTCGAGATCGCCCGTCGGCTCGACGCTCCGTACGTGCGGGTCTTCTCGTTCTTCACCGGTCCCGACCCGGACGCGCATCGCGACGCGGTCCTGCACCGCATGCGCCTGCTCGCCGACGAGGGCGAGCGCGCCGATGTCGTCCTCGTGCACGAGAACGAGAAGGAGATCTACGGCGACGTGCCCTCGCGCGTCCTCGACATCGTCGAGTCGGTGGGATCGTCGCACCTGCGCCTCGCGTGGGACAACGCCAACTTCGTGCAGGTGGGCGTCCGCCCGTTCGACGAGGGATACACGATGCTGCGCTCCCACATCGAGTATCTGCAGGTGAAGGATGCCGTCGCAGCCACCGGCGCCGTCGTGCCGGCCGGCCGCGGCGACGGTCAGCTGCTCGAGACGCTCACCGCTCTTCGGGACGACGGCTACAGCGGCTTCGCGTCCCTCGAACCGCACCTCGACAGCGGCCACCTGCTCGGCGGGTTCTCCGGTCCTCGCGCGTTCGGGACGGCCGCCCGCGCGTTCGCGGCTCTGCTGGACCGGATCGGTGTGAGCGCCGGCCTCGACACCGCCGCTTGACGAACGGCAGCGACGGCGTCTCGGCGCCCGGCGCGGCCCAGACCGACACGACCGAAACGGAACACCGCATGACGCAGCAGGTTCGACTGGGGATCATCGGCTTCGGCCAGCAGGGCTCGATGTACGCCCGCTTCATCGCCGAGGGGCAGGTGCCGAGCATGGTCGTCGGCGCGATCGCGGACATCGATGCGGCCAGGCGGGATGCCGCGAGCGCCGCGCACCCGGAGGCGGAGGTCTTCGACGACCACCTCGCACTGCTCGACAGCGGACTGGTCGACGCCGTCGTCACCGCGGTTCCGCACTATCTGCATCCGGAGATGGGCATCGAGGCGCTGCGCCGCGACATCCACGCCCTCGTCGAGAAGCCCGCGGGCGTGTACACCAAGCAGGTCGCCGAGCTCAACGCGTTCGCCGCCACCAAGCCCGAGGTGCGCTTCGGACTGATGTTCAACCAGCGGAACAACCCGCTGTACCAGCGCATCAAGGAGATCGTCGACGCCGGCGAGATCGGCAGCGTCCTGCGCTCGAACTGGATCATCACCACGTGGTGGCGCCCGCAGGGGTACTACGACTCCAGCGCCTGGCGCGCGACGTGGGGCGGCGAAGGCGGCGGCGTGCTCGTCAACCAGGCGCCGCACCAGCTCGACCTCTGGCAGTGGATCTGCGGCGTGCCCGAGAAGGTCTTCGCGAAGGTCTCGTACGGCTTCCGCCGCGACATCGCCGTCGAGGACGAGGTCACCGCACTCGTGGACTACGGCAACGGCGCCACCGGCGTCTTCGTCACCGCGACCCACGACCTCGTCGGCACCGACCGTTTCGAGATCCTCGGCGACGCCGGGAAGATCGTCGTCGAAGGCTCGCGCACCGCGACCGTGACGCGCCTCGCGAAGCCGGAGCGCGAACTCAGTGCGGGGATGAGCCCGGAGGACGTCGCGCGCCTGTTCACCGGGCAACTGGACGCCTCGGAGCTGTACGCGACCGAGACGATCGAGTTCGACTCGGCGTGGGGCGGGCAGCACTCCGGCGTCCTGGAGAACTTCGCGCAGTCGATCCTCGGCGAGGAGGAGCTGCTGGCACCGGGCGAGGAGGGAATCCTGGGCGTCCGGCTCGCCAATGCCATCCACCTCTCCAGCTGGCTCGGCCGCGAGGTGAGCATCGACTTCGACGAGGACGAGTTCCTCCGGGCGCTCAACGACCGGATCGCCGCGGAGGGCACCTACCCCACGCGCGGCTGATCACCCGGTCACCAGTCGTGGACCGTGCCGTCGAGCAGGCGGCTGTAGGGCAGATAGGCCTGTTCGTACGGGTACTTCCCGGCCTCGTCGAGATTCAGCTCGACCCCGAGGCCGGGGTTGTCGCCCGGGTGCAGGTAGCCGTCGGTCCACAGGAACGACTGCTCGAAGACCTGGTCGGTCCTGGCGCCGTGCTTCATGTACTCCTGGATGCCGAAGTTGTGGATCGCCAGCCCCAGGTGCATCGCGGCCGCCATGCCGACCGGCGAGATGTCGGTGGGTCCGTGCATACCCGACTTGATTTGGTACATCGCCGCGTAGTCGAGGGTCTTCCTGAGCGCCGTGATGCCGCCCATGTGGGTGACCGCGCCGCGGACGTAGTCGATGAGCTGGTCGCGGATGATGTCCTTGAAGTCCCAGATCGTGTTGAAGACCTCGCCGATCGCGAGCGGCGTCGTGGTGTGCTGGCGCACCAGGCGCAGCGCCTCCTGGTTCTCGGCGGGGGTGCAGTCCTCGAGCCAGAACAGGTCGTACGGCTCGAGATCCTTGCCGAGGCGCGCCGCCTGGATGGGCGTCATGCGGTGGTGGCCGTCGTGCAGGAGCGGGACGTCCGCCCCGAACTCGCTGCGCACGGCCTCGAACACTCCGGGGAGGTGGTTGAGGTAGGCGCGGGTGTCCCAGTCCTCCTCGACGGGCCTCGCGCCGCGTCGTGCCGGCTCGTGGTCGTAGCGCACGGCCGCATCTCCGACGTCGGCGGACTGCGCGGCGATGCCGTAGATCGCCTTGAGCGTCGGCACGCCGGTCTGCACGCGGATGGCCTTGTAGCCCTGTTCCTGGTGCGCGCGGATGGAGTCGAACAGCTCCGGCAGCTCCTTGCCCGAGGCGTGGCCGTACGCCATGAGCCCGGTGCGGCTCGCGCCGCCGAGCAGCTGGTACACCGGCATCCCGGCCGCTTTGCCCTTGATGTCCCACAGCGCCATGTCGACCGCCGCGATCGCGGCCATCGTGACGGGCCCGCGCCGCCAGTACGCGGATCGGTAGAGGAACTGCCAGGTGTCCTCGATCCTCGTCGCGTCCGCGCCGATCAGCAGCGGCGCGACATGCTCGGTCAGATAGGCGACGACGGCGAGCTCCCGCCCGTTCAGCGTGGCGTCGCCGAGACCGGTGACGCCGTCGTCGGTCGTCAGCTTCAGCGTCACGAAGTTGCGGTCGGGGCTGGTGACGATGACCTCGGCTCTGTCGATGATCATGAGAGTCCTTCCTCGGGGGTGTCCTGTGCGTGGGTGGAGCGAGCGAGTGGGAGAGATCTGGTGAGGGTCGAGTGCGCCGCACGGACGTCGTCGAGGAATGCGGAATCGGCGGCGAGGGCCTCGGATGCCCGCGCCATCGCACGAACCACGCGCGTGCCCTCGTGCTCGGCGCCGGCGACCGCGGCCCGGTGTTCCGGGGTCCACTCGATCCACTCGGCCAGCGCCGCCGCGCTGCCGGATGCCGACCACCCGCGACGACGACGCTCCTCCGCGATCGCGGCGATCCGGACCGAGACCTTCAGGTCCATGCCCTCGGCGATCTGGGCGAGCTCGTGGCGGATCCGCGGGTTGCGGAACCGCTCCTCGAGGTCGCGCCGGTATATGACGTGCTCGATCCCTTCCGGGAGCAGCGCGACCGCCTCGGCCCAGAACGCCTCGACCAGTTCGCGGCACTCGGGGTCGGAGATGGCCTCATCCACGGTCGTGTGACCGCGACGCAGCCCCGCGGCGGCAAGGATCGTGTGCGCCCCGTTGAGCAGCCAGAGCTTGCGCCGCTCCCACGGATCGATGTCGGCGACGAATCTCGCCCCGGCGAGCTCCCACGGCGGCCGCCCGGCCGGAAACTCACCCGCCAGGACCCAGTCGTGGAACGGCTCGGTGACCACGGGCGCGGCATCGATCCAGCCCGCGCCGCGCGCGGCATCGACGGCCTCGCCGTTGCTGCGGGGAGTGATGCGGTCGACAGAGGTGCTCACGAACGAGACGGATGCCGCCATCCACTCGCCGAATCCGTGCAGCGCGGTCGCGGGCAGCTCGGCCGCCAGGGCGCGCATCGCGCGCGCGACGATGCGCCCGTTGTCGGGCAGGTTGTCGCAGGAGACCACTGCGATCGGCGCTCCCCCGGCACGATGGCGGGCGATGAGTCCGGCGAGCAGGCGCGTCGGCGCCGCCGTCGGCCGGGCCGCGACGAGCGCGGCATCGATGCCGGCGGGCACGGCCGCGCGCAGGGCGTGCAGATCCGCCGCGATCGCGGCATCCTGCAGATCGATCGTGCCCCCCGGCCGGAGTCGGTACCCCGCCTCGGTGACGGTGAGCGTGACGATCGCCGTCCGCGGATCGACGAGCAGCTCCCGCAGGCGCGTGAGATCGGCTCCCGGGTGCGTCTCGACGATCGAGGGCACCACCTCGACGACGTCGCCGTCCGGGCCGCGCTCGATCAGGGTGTAGAGGCCGTCCTGTGCGCCGAGGATCTCGGCCTGGGTGGCATCGCGCCCGGTGAAGGCGGCGATCCCCCACTCGCCGGCGACGTCGGCCCGCGCGGTGTACCACGCCTGGTGGGCGCGGTGGAACGCGCCGAGGCCGAGGTGGACGATGCGCACCGGTGCGGGCGGGGCGAGGAGCCCGTCCGCTTCGAGCGCGGGCCGGCTCAGGGGGCGCGGGGCGGTCACAGCTTGAACACCTGACGGGGGATCGGTCCGACGAGGTCTGCCGCGATGCGTTCGGCGGCGGTGCGCCGGATGCGCCCCTCTCCGACGAGGCGCGCCAGGAAGACGGCATCCGATCGTCGTGCCATGTCGTGCCGCGCGGGGATCGAGAGGAACGCGCGCGTATCGTCGATGAAACCGCTGGATCGGTAGAAGCCGGCGGTCTCCACGGTCGCCGCGCGGAACCGCTGGATGGCGTCCGGAGCATCGATGAACCACCACGGTGCGCCGATGTAGACGCTCGGGTAGAACCCGGCGAGCGGGGCGATCTCACGCGAGTACGCCGTCTCATCGACGGTGAACAGCACGAGGTGGAAGTCGCGCTCGAGCCCGAAGCGCTCCAGCAGCGGACGGAGATTGCGGACGTACTCCACCGCGCTCGGGATGTCTGCCCCGGCATCGGCGCCGAAACGCGCGTGCGTGGCCGAGGAGTGGTTGCGCACGACGCCCGGGTGGATCGTCATCACGAGGCCGTCGTCGACCGACATGCGCGCCATCTGCCACAGCATGTGGCCGCGGAACTCTCGCTCGCCGTCGGCATCGAGGGAGCCTGCGAGCGCCCGCTGGAACAGCGACTCGGCGACATCGGGCGCGAGGTCGACCGTATAGGGCTCGGCGACGCCGTGGTCGGCGGAGACCGCGCCGTGCGCGAGGAAGTGCGCGCGTCGCGCCTCGAGCGCGGTGAGGTAGGCGGCGAAGTCGGTGCGCGTCTGCCCGGCGGCCGTCAGGAGCGCCGCGATGCGGTCGGCGAAACCCGGGACCGCGGGATCGAGGTATGCGTCCGGGCGGAAGGTGGGGAGGACCCGGCCGCGGACGAGGCGCTCCGACGCGATCCTGGCATGGGTCTGCAGGTCGTCGACAGGGTCGTCCGTCGTGGCGAGTACGTCGATGCCGAAGCGGTCGAACAGCGCGCGGGGCCGGAAGTCCTCCTCGGCGAGGGCGGCCCGGATGCGATCGTAGATGTCGCCCGCCGTGCCCGGTCCGAACTCGTCGCCGATCCCGAACAGGTCGGCGAACTCGCGCTCGAGCCAGTAGCCGGAGGCAGTGCCGGCGAAGCGGTGCCAGTGATCGGCGAGGTGCTGCCAGGCCTGTCGGGGGTCGACCTCGGATCCGCCGACGCCGAGGTCGGCCAGATCCACGCCGGAGGCGTGAAGAAGCCGCGTGACGTAGTGGTCGTTGGTCAGGAAGAGCTCGGCGGGGTTTGCGAAGGGCCGGTCGTCGGCGAGCAGCGCGGGGTCGACATGTCCGTGGGGGGAGATGATCGGCGCGTCGGCGACGAGGGCGTACAGCTCCTCGGCGAGCGCGCGGGTCGCAGGCTCGGCAGGGAAGAGTCCCGAATGCCGTGCGGCGCGCAGCTGTGTGGTGACAGTCGGATTCATCTCGGCCCCGGATGTGGGAGGGAACGGCTTCGGTCGGGCGACGGCGCTGCGTCTGGCACGAGCATAGAACGGATGCCGACAGGTGGCAACCGGTTGCACTACCGTCTGTCGAGAAGTCATGCGCCGAGGGAAGACGCGTTGGCAACCGCTGGGCTGGCGCGTCGGGCCGCTTACCCCCGCTGAGCGCCGACGTGGGCGTGGACGGCGCGAAGGTACGCGAGGTCGTCGGCGAGGCGCTCCTCCAGCGGCAGCTCGGTCGAGAAGTCCTCGAGCGTCACCCAGCCGTCATAGCCGATCTCGGCGAGGGCATCGAGATAGCCGGGCACGCTCGCCTGCCCGCCGCGCAGCGTCGCCCAGCGCTCCTCCCACACCGTTCCTTCGACCGGGTCCTCCCGCACCGGGTGCCACGACACGTTCTTGACGTGGATGTGGGCGAGGTGGTCGCCGAGCAGCTGGAATCCCGACAGGGCGTCCTCCTGGCCCTCGATGACCAGATTGCCGAGGTCGTGGATCACGCCGATGTATGCCGGATCGAGTCCGTCCAGGAGCCGGGCGGCCGCCGACGCGGACGTCACGATCGTCCGATGGTGAAGCTCGACGAGCACCTTCACACCGTACGCGGCCGCGCGCTCGACCGCCCACTCGAGGTCGAGCCGGGTGCGCGCGAACAGGTCCCGGTAATCTGCGGGTCCTGTGGTCCCGGGCATCGTCACGCGCACCTGGCGAGCACCGAGCACTGCGGTCGCCGACAGCATCCGCTCCACCCCGGCGCGGTCGGACGCACCGACGTAGCCGCCGATCCCGCTCATCTCGAGCCCCGCATCGACGGTCGTCCGCGCGATCTCGGGGAGCGACGCCTCCAGGCCCGTGAGCGGCCAGGTCGCGCGGTTGCCCGCCCAGAATCCCGGCGGGTCGCTCGGCTCCTGGTCCGTCACCCGCCACTCGATCCCGTCCCAGCCCTGTGCGGCGAGGATCCTCGCCGTCTCCTGGGGCGTCCACTCGGGGGTGGATGCCGTGAACACCGAGAACTTCATGATGCCTCCTTCGAGACGATGGTCAGCTGTTCGGCGTCGACGTCGGCGAGGACGTCGGCGATTCGCACGGGTGCGCCGAACCGCGCGGACACATAGACGGCGCGTACCACCGCGAGCGCGAGCACCGCGTCGTCGACGCCGACCGCGGGACGCGCGCCGGTGCGGATCGAGGAGACGATGTCCTCGTACTGCCGCACGTGCCCGGCGACGAACGCGTCCGGGTCGGGAGGGCTCTGGTACAGGTGCTCGGGTTCGACCGCCTCGACAGCTTGGTTGCGCGCCGCGCGTCCGTCGGCGACATCTGTCTCCTCCCACTCGTGGAAGTAGGCGAGCCTGTCGTCCTGGATCACCGCCGACCCGAGTGTGCCGTGCACCTGCAGACGCACGCCCACGCCCGGATAGGCCGCCGTCGTCGCATGAAGGACCGCCAGCGCTCCCGATGCGAAGCGCACCGTCGCCACCGCGACGTCCTCGACGTCGATGCGCTCGTGAGCCAGCAGCGCGGTCTGCGCGAACACCTCGACAGGCCGGCCGAGCAGCCACACGAGCAGATCGACGGTGTGCACGCCCTGGTTCATGAGCGCCCCGCCACCGTCGAGCGCCCACGTGCCCCGCCACTGGCCCGAGTCGTAGTAAGCCTGGCTCCGCCACCAGGCGACGGACGCGACCGCGCTCGTGAGCCGGCCGAATCCGCCCCCGTGCGCGGCGCGCGCAACGCTGACCGAGGCGGGGTCGAACCGGTGCTGGCTGATCACCGACACGATGCGGCCCTCGCCGTTCGCACGCTCGGCGAGCCGCTGCAGTCGGCGTGCGCGTGCCAGGTCGACGTCGAGGGGCTTCTCGATCACGACGTGGGCCCCCGCCGCCAGCGCGGTCTCGGCCTGCGCGACGTGCAGGCCGCTCGGCGTGCAGATGACAACGATGTCGGGACGCGCCCATTCGAGTGCGGCGGCGAGGTCGTCGTAGACGCCGGGACGCCTTCCCCGCAGCTCTCCCGCGATGAACGCGGCGAGCGCCTCGGCGCGCACCGCGACGGGGTCGACGACCGCCCGGATCTCGATCCCGTCGACTCGGGCGATCGCACGCGCGTGGTGCTCGCCGATGATCCCGCAGCCGACGATGGCCACCGAGAGCGATCTGGTCATGTGAGGGACTGTAGGCGCGCGAGAGAGACAAGGCAACCGTTTGCCAAATGTTTGCCACTTGTGCTTCACTCGACCCATGAGCACCGATGGCGGTGCGGAGACGGGCAGGCCCGCCACGCTCGGCGATGTCGCCGCGGCGACCGGCGTCGCGATCTCGACCGTCTCGCGCGCACTGAACAACCCCGGCCGGGTGAACCCCGCCACGCGGCTGCGGATCGAGAAGGCTGCCGCTGAGCTCCACTACGCACCGAACAGCCACGCCCGCGCGCTCACGTCGGGGCGGACGCAGACGCTCGCCGTCGTCGTGTCCGACGTCACCAACCCTTTCTACTTCGGGGTGATCCAAGGAACGCAGCAGCAGTCACGGGCATCGGGATACACCCAGCTGCTCATCGACGCGGAGGAGAGCGGCGAGACCGAGGATCAGTTGCTGCGGCGCCTGCGGCGAAGCTACGACGGCGCGATCCTCGCGGCATCCCGCATCAGCGATCGCCGGCTGGCCGACCTCGCCGCGGCGATCCCGCTGGTGGTGCTCAATCGCGACCTGCCGGGGGTGCCGTGCGTCGTGATCGACAGTCCCACAGGCGTCGAGCAGGCAGTGGAGCACCTCGTCTCGCTGGGGCATCGCCGCATCGCGTATGCGTCCGGCCCGGCCACGTCGTGGTCGAACGAGGGCCGCTGGCGAGCGCTGGTGCGCGCCGGCTCGCGCCACGGCATCACGCCGGTGCGGGTGGGACCGTTCCACTCGCGCAGAACGGCGGGCGCCGCCGCCGCCGACGCCGTCCTCAATGCGGGGGTCACCGCCTGCATCGCGTTCAACGACCTGCTCGCAATCGGGATGCTCATGCGCCTGCGCGAGCGCGGCGTGCGCGTGCCTGGGGAGCTGTCGATCGTCGGCTGCGACGACATCTTCGGCGCGGACTTCTGCGATCCCCCGCTGACGACGCTGACCGCCCCCATCGAGCGGGCGGGCCGTGCCGCGGTCGCGATGCTGCTGGCACGGCTCACGGACCCTGCGCTGCCGACCGGACGCCTGGTCCTTCCCACCCACCTGACGGTGCGCGCCTCCACCGGAACGGCGGGTGACACCGCATCCTCATAGCAGGAATGTTCTGAATCTAACATTTCGTGTAGCGTGACTCGCATCTGAGTCGAGGAGGACGCGTGAAGATCACCGGCTGCGAAGTGTTCCCTGTCGCCAACCCCGCACCACACATCGGCGGCCCGGTGTGGCTGTTCGTGCGACTCGACACCGATGCCGGGATCTCCGGCTACGGCGAGGTGTTCACGTCCTCGCTGTACTCGCCGCCGCTCGTGGTCGCCCGGATTCTCGAGGACATGGTCCGGGAGTTCGCGGTCGGCCGCGACCCGGCCGAGACCGAGCGATTCTTCCACAGCGTCTACAACAGCCACTACACACGCTCCTCGGATCTCGGCAAGATGGCGATCGCGAGCGCAATCGAGATCGCCATGTGGGACATCGCGGGCAAGTCGCTGGACCGCCCGGTGCATGCGCTGCTGGGCGGACGCATGCGCGACCGCGTGCGCATGTACAGTTACCTCTCGCCTCCCGACGGCACAGGGTCGGAGGAGTTCTGGGCAGACTCGGATGCCGTCGCCGCCCGCTCCGCCGAGCTTGTCGCGGCCGGCTTCACGGCGCTCAAGCTCGATCCCTTCCCGCTCCTGACCAGCGACGACGCCCTCGCCGGCCAGTTCGTGCCGGTGCAGCCCACCGAGCGGCAGCTCGACGAGGCGGAGCGGATCATCGGCGCGGTGCGCGCCGGGGTCGGCTCAGCAGCGTCGGTCATCGTGGGCACCCACGGCCAATTCACCGCCTCCGGAGCCGTGCGTGTCGCGCAGCGCCTCGAGCGATTCGACCCGCTGTGGTTCGAGGAGCCGGTGCCTCCCGAGCTGCCCGGCGAGATGGCCAAGGTCGCCCGCGCGACCCGCATGCCCATCGCGGCGGGCGAGCGGCTCGGGTCGAAGGCGGGCTTCGCGGAACTGATCCGCCACGACGCCGCCGGGATCTTCAACCTCGACGTCACACAGGTCGGTGGACTCCTGGAGTCGAAGAAGATCGCCGCGCTCGCCGAGGCCAACGGCGTGCAGGTGACGCCGCACGTCTTCGGCGGACCGCTCGTCGCCGCGGCCTCCCTGCAGCTCGCGCTGACCCTGCCCAACCTCCTCATCATGGAGGGCAACGGGATGTACGACGGCGTCTATGCGCAGCTGCTGGTCGATCCGCTCGACTGGCGCGCGGGGTACCTCCATCCGAGTGACCGCCCGGGGATCGGGCACGACCTCGACGAGGAGGTCGCACGGCAGTGGCGCGTCACCGACGAGGAGTTCCAGTACCGCCGTCCCGCTCGCGAGTACTGGTGAAGGTGTGCTTGTCTTACAGCAAACAGATATTGTGCTGAAACTCACATTCTTCTAAGCTTGGTCTCGCATGGGGTCGTCATCGACGCCCCGGACCCTCAACGGCGAAAGGTTCCCGTGGCACTCCGATCCGTCTCCGTCCAGCTCTACAGCGTGCGCACCGCGCTCGAGTCCGACCCGTCCGGCACGATCGATCGCATCGCCGAGATCGGCTTCACTCAGGTGGAGGCGGGGTTCAAGTACCTCACCGCCCATCCCGAGCTCATCGACGCGATCCGCCGCAACGACCTCGGCACGCCCACGATGACCGCCTCGCTGTTCGAGGTCGCCGACCGAGCGCCGGTCTGGGGGCTCGCCCGACGGCTCGGCGCGACCACGGTCAGCGAGACGTTCGTGCCGGAGCAGCACTGGACGAGCGTCGCCGATGTCGAACACATCGCCGACGAGCTCAACGCCGCCGCCGCAGAGGCGGCCGGACACGGGCTGACCGTCGCGTATCACAACCACTGGTGGGAGCTGGAGACGCGCTTCGACGGCCGCACCGCGTTCGACCTGCTGATCGAGCGCCTCGATCCGCGCGTCGTCCTCGAGATCGACGCCTACTGGGTCGCCGTCGGCGGGGTCGACCCCGTGGCGTTCGTAACCGCGCACGCCGACCGCGTCCGATTCCTGCATCTGAAGGACGGGCCGATCAGCCGGGACAACGCGGCGCAGCGCCCGGCGGGGCAGGGCTCGCTCCCGATCCCGGAGCTCATCGCCGCTGCCCCGCTGCTGGAGGCGGGTGTCGTCGAGTTCGATGAGTACGCGGGCGACGTCTTCGGCGCCATCGCCGAGAGCCTCGCCTATCTCGAGACGCTCGCGAGCGACACGGCGGCCCGCGCATGAGCGGCCCGCTCGGCGTCGGCGTCATCGGCGCCGGGACGATCAGCAGCCAGTACCTGCGCAACATGACGCAGTTCCCCGACCTCGAGGTGGTCATCGTCGCGGACCTGTACGAAGACAAGGCGGCCGAGCAGGCCGGCGCGTTCGGCGTGGCGGAGTCAGGCCCCCCGGATCGCGCGCTGTCGCACCCGGACGTCGACCTCATCGTGAACCTCACGATCCCGCAGGCGCACGCCGAGGTGTCCGCGGCGGCCCTGACCGCCGGCAAGCACGTGTTCAGCGAGAAGCCGTTCGCGACCGACCGTGCCGCGGGTCGCGCGCTCCTGGAGCAGGCGGATGCCGCCGGGCTGCGTGTCGGCGGCGCGCCGGACACCTTCCTCGGCGCCGGGCTGCAGACCGCGCGACGCCTCATCGAGGCCGGCGAGATCGGCACGCCGCTCACCGGACTCACGCTGTTCGAGGTGCCGGGGCCGGTCGATGACCACCGGAACCTCGAGGTGCTGCTGTCGCGGGGAGCCGGCCCGCTGTGGGACATGGGCCCGTACTATCTGACCGCGCTCAGCCAGGTGTTCGGCTCGTTCGCCTCCGTCGTCGCGTCCGCGCGGACGGCCCGTCCCGTACGCCGACTCCTGACCGGCGCGAAGGCGGGCGCGGACTTCGACGTGCAGGTGCCCACGCATGTGAGCATCCTCGCCGACTTCGCCGGCGGCGGCGAGACGGTCACGACCCTCAGTTGGGACTCCCCCCACCGCCGAGTGGGGCACATCGAGATCGTCGGCACCGATGCCACGCTGGTCATCCCCGACCCGAACGAGTTCGACGGCACGCTGCGCCTGCGGCGCAAGGGCGACGACGCGTGGACCGACGTTCCCGCGTCCGGGGCGATCGGCGGCCGGGGGCTGGGTCCGCTCGACATCGCACGCTCGATCGCGGCCGGCGTGCCGCATCGCGCGTCGGGCGCGCTCGCGTACCACGTGCTCGACGTGATGGCCTCGGTGACCGAGTCGCTCCAGGCGAGGGCGTGGATCGACGTCGCCAGCGCGACGCCGGTGACTCCGCCCGTGCCGGAGGACTGGGACCCCTACGCCGCCACGCTGTAGCGGCGTCCCCCTGGCCGGCGGGCCTCACGGCGCCAGGGCGTGCGCCCGCTCGGCGAGGTCGCCGACACCGAGGCGCGGACTCGCGAGCACCGGCAGGCCGGTCTCCTCCTCGATGCGCTCCGCCAGGCGCGACATCGACGCCTGCGCGAGCACGATGAGATCGACGCCATCCGCGAGCTGTCGCGCCTCGGCGACGACGAGGTCGTCGTGCCGCGCACGGTCTCCGCTCATCAGCACGTCGAACGCGCCCTCACACAGGCGCGGAGTCAGCACGACCTCGCGGCCGAGGTCGCGGGCGTGCCGCGCGATGAGGTCCGATGTCGGGCCGAGTGTCGTCGGCACGGTCGCGAGCACGCCGATGCGCTCGGCGAACTGCGCGGCGCGGTGCGCCATCGCGTCGTCGATCTTCACGATGGGGGTGTGCACGCGCTGCGCCGCGACGTCGAGCGCAGGCCCGAGCGACGAGCAGGCGGAGAAGATGAGATCGGCACCGGCCGCTTCGGCGGCCTCCGCGAGATGGACCATCCGCTCGGTGCTGGAATCGGAGATGCCGTTCTCGCGCACGACCGTGGCGAGCACGTCGGAGTCGACGAAGTGGAGGATCTCGGCATCCGGGATCAGCTCCCCCAGCAGGTCGTTGATCATCGGCTCGACCGAGACGAACACGAAGCTCGTGTGCAGGACCGCGATCTTCTGGGGCGGGTTCGGTGATGCGGGCATTCTCGTTCCTTTCGTCGGGTGCTCAGCGCACGCCGCGGGTGTTGACATGCAGGGCGTAGACCGATGAGGTCGCCGCCATGAAGAGCCGGTTGCGGGACCGGCCGCCGAACGCCACGTTCGCGCAGCGCTCGGGTAGATCGATGTGGCCGATGGCGGTGCCGTCGGGGGCGAACACGCGCACGCCGTCGAGGCCCTCGCCGCCGCTCCAGCCGCACCACAGGTTGCCGTCCTCGTCGATGCGCAGACCATCGGGGATGCCGTCGCCGGCGTCCGCGAAGGCGCGCCGGTTCTGCAGGCGGCCGGCCACCACGTCGTAGGCGACGATCCGCCGCCTCGGCTGGGCGCGCGACTCGACGACGTAGAGCACCGACTCGTCAGGCGAGAACGCGAGCCCGTTCGGCGAGAGCAGCTCGTCGTCGGCGACCTCGAGCTCGCCGGTGACCCCGTCGATGCGGTACAGGTGCGTGGGGAGCTCCGGCTCGGCGCGGAAGCCCTCGTAGTCGGTGAGGATGCCGAAGGTCGGGTCGCTGAACCAGACGGAGTCATCGGAGGCCACCACGACATCGTTCGGGGAATTCAGCCGGCGACCGTCGAAGGCGTCGGCGAGCACCGTGATGGATCCGTCGTGCTCGGTGCGCGTGACGCGCCGGGTGCCGTGCTCGCACGTGACCAGGCGCCCGCGGCTGTCGCGCGTGTTCCCGTTGGCGTAGTCGGAGGGGGTGCGGAAGACGGCGGTCTGCCCGGTCTGCTCGTCCCAGCGCATCATCCGGTCGTTCGGCGCATCGCTCCACAGCAGTACGCGCTGATCCCCGAACCACACCGGACCCTCGGCCCAGCGGCATCCGGTCGCGATGCGCTCCACCTTCGCCAGCGCGAGGACGTACCGGCGGAAGCGCTCGTCGAGCACGCGGACCGCGGGATCGGGGAGGCGCAGTGCAGGCTGCCAGTCGTTCATCGGTCTCCTTCGGCGGGATCGTGGGTCACAGCGCGAGCGGCTTGAGGCTGGTCAGGCCGCCGTCGATCGCGAGCACAGTGCCCACGAGCGAGGTCGCGTCGGCGTCGGAGAGGTAGAGGACGCCGCGGGCGACCTCCTCCGGCCGCACCATGACGCCGGTCGGCTGACGCTCATCGTAGGCGCGCCGCTGCGCGTCGGGGTCGGGCGCGGCATCGATGAGGGCGCCGATCAGCGGCGTGTCGACCGTGCCCGGGGCGACGCAGTTGACCCGGATCCCCTCGTCGACGAGGTCGGCGGCGAGGGCCCGGGACATCGCCTCGACGGCGCCCTTCGTACCCGCGTACAGCACCCGGCGGCGCAGGCCGGTGCGCACGGTGCACGAGCCCATCAGCGTGATGCTCGCGGTGCTCGAGCGCCGCAGCCACGGCAGCGCCGCGCGGATCGCGCGGACCATGCCGAGCACGTTGACGTCGTAGACGCGCGCCCAGTCGGCCAGGTCGCCGTCCTCCACCGTCGCCGGGCGGCTCACGCCGGCGTTGGCGATGAGCACGTCGATGCGCCCGTGCTCCGCCGCGAAGCCGTCGATCGCCCGCCGCACCGCGTCGTCGTCGGTGACGTCGGCCGGGAGCCCGCGCGCGCCCGGCGGCAGGTCCCCCATGTCCACGTCGAGCACGCCCACCACCGCGCCGCTGTCGAGGAACGCGGTCGCGACCGCGCGCCCGATGCCGGCTGCGCCACCGGTCACGACCACGACCCGTCCTGCGTTGCGCATGCCCATGGCGGTCCTCTCGGTCAGTGCGCCGCGTGCAGCGACTCGATGATGCGGAGCGGCTCGAGTGTCTCGCGGGGGTCTACCGGGAGCGGCCCGTCCCCGGCGAGCGCGGCGGCGAACCGGCGGTAGAACTCCCGATACTCGCCGCGCTGCGTCGGGACGACCTCGGTCGCGCCGTCGCGGCCGAGGCGGCCCTGCGCGTCGTCGGCGCGCTCGCCGAACCCGGACTCGAGAGGGCTCGCGCCGGCCGCCAGCTGGGACTCCTGAGGGTCGAGCCCCCAGATCGTGTACGCCGACTCGGAGCCGAGCACGCGGAACCGGAACCCGCGCTGGGCGACCAGGCTCGCCATCGCCAGGTGCGAGCGGACGCCCGACTCGTGCGTCAGGGCGATGAACGCGTCGTCGTCGTTCACGCCGCCGTCCCGGCGCACGTCGAGTTCGCCGTAGAACTCGGCGACGGGGCCGAACAGCCGGATCGCCTGGTCGACCAGGTGCGCGCCGAGGTCGTACGCGACTCCGCCGCCCTCCGTGCCGGGGGTGCCGGACTTCCACTCCGGCCGCGGGCGCGAGCTGATCCACTCGAACCGCGACTCGAAGCGCCAGACGTCGCCGAGCCGGCCCTCATCGATCAGGCGCGAGACGGTGAGGAAGTCGCCGTCCCAGCGCCGGTTCTGGAATGCGGTCAGCGGCACGCCGCGCACCTCGGCGGCCGCGATGAGCCGCTCGGCGTCTGCGACGCGCACCGCGAGCGGCTTGTCCACGACGGTCGCCAGGCCCGCCTCGATGACCTGATCGGCGAGCTCGACGTGCAGCGGCGTGGGCGCCGCGACGACGACGGCGTCGAGGTCGCCCCGGCGCAGGAGCGCATCGATGTCGGGCACGATCTCGGCGCCCGGATGGCGAGCGGATGCCGCGGCCGCCCGCTCCTCGCTCGCGGTGACGATCGCCGCGAGCTCGAGCCCCGGCTCGGCGTCCACGAGCGGGGCGTGGAAGACCCGGCCTGCCAGGCCGTAGCCGACGATGCCGACACGGAACCCCATCAGCGCACCGCCTCGCGCAGGTCGCGCAGCGCGCCGATCTCGCCGCCGACCGGAATGCCGGAGGCGCCCGTCCAGGCGGCGACGATCCGCTGGCAGTCGACGATGTCGGCGCGGCCTCCCGCGAGCCCCGACATCGGCGGCACCCCCTCGCGCACCATCGCCGCGAACGCCTCCAGCTGCGTCTCGAACGCCTCGGTCACGCTGCGGCGGACGACGCGCCGCTCCGCCTCGCCGTCGAGGCTCGTGACCGTCAGCTCGGTGGGGGCGTGCAGGAGGTACGGCGAGGGGAAGACGAGCTCGATCACGCCGGCGCCGTGGATCACGCGCACCGTCTCGCGGTACGCGGGCAGGTCCGGCAGGTAGTGCCACGCCAGCCGAAAGCGCCCGCCGCCCTCGAGCACGCCGGACGCGGTGATCTGCGGCGGGACCACGCCCATCGAGCGCTGGTCGCGGGCGATGTCGCGCACCTGATGCGCCGACGTCTGATGCCAGACGTCGGCGTGATCGACCCGCGCGGGCAGCGTGCCCAGGCTCCGCATCACAGACAGGTCGTGGGCGAGGCTGCCCACGAGCGGCACGCGATACGTGCGCCAGACCTCGTCGTCCGCGTCGCCGACGGCGATCGTGCGCAGTCGGGCATCCTCGGCATCCGCCCGCGCGACCGTCTCTGCGTCCGGCGGGGAGGTGGGGGTCACAACGTGGGCGATCGCGAGCTGACCGGCGCTGGGCGGGTGCAGCACCGTCACCTCGACGCTGCGGACGTCGTCGAGTTCGCCGACCAGGCGCGCGGCCTCGAGGACCGCCGGGTCGTACTGCTTCATGTAGCCGAGCAGGATGCCGGGGCGGCCGTCGATGGGGCGCTCGGCCGCGAGCAGCTCGTCGACCTCGGCGGTGGTGTAGGCGAGCGGCTTCTCGCAGAAGACGGGCAGCCCGGCATCCCACCCCTGACGCACCAGCTGTGCGTGCGAGCCGCGCGAGAGGATCATCACGGCATCGAGGCCCCCTGCCTCGAGCATGTCCTCGTAGCGGGAGAATCGCCGTGGCGCCGGGATGCCGAAGCGGTCCCCCGTCGCGGCGGTCACCTCGTCGGCGAGGTCGCAGATCGCGGCGATGCGGAACAGGTCCGGACGACGTGCGAGCAGCGGCAGGTGGACGGCCTGCGCCACCGCGCCGAGCCCCAGGACCCCGACCCGCACCGGCGCTCCCACGGCCGCGCTCACCGGCGGCCCGCCGCGCTCTGCTCGAGCCCGAACGGCATCAGCAGCACCGACTTGATGTTCTCTCCGCGCTGCATCGCCGCGAACGCCGTCTCCCAGTCGTCGATCGGGTAGGCGCCGCCGATGATCTCCTCGGGGCGCAGCCGTCCGGAGGCGAAGAGGCGCAGCACCGCCTCCCAGGTCGCCCAGGTGTGCGAATAGCAGCCGTAGAGGGTCACCGCCTTCTTCACGAGCGGGTCGAGGGTGAAGCCGAGAGGCTGCGGGCCCCATCCGACCTTGGCGATCGCGCCGCCCGGGCGCACGAGCTCCATGCTCTGCTGCAGCGCGATGCTGACGCCGGTGGCGTCGACGACGAGGTCGGCGCCGAGTCCGTCGTGGAGTCCGGCGATCACCGCCGCAGCATCCTGCGCCGTGATGTCCACCACGTGGTCAGCGCCGAGCTGTCGCGCGCGCTCCAGTCGGTGCGCGTCGACGGAGGTTCCCAGCACGACGGTCGTGCCCGCACCCGCGGCGATGGCGAGCTGGAGCGCGTTCACGCCGATCGCGCCCGCGCCCTGGATCACGACGAAGTCGCCGGGTTTGACCCCGGCGCGCTCGATGACCGCGTTGTACGCGACGGCGTACGGCTCGGCCATGGCCGCCGCGCCGAATGAGACGCCGTCGGGGATGCGGTGCAGCACGCGCGGCTCGGCGACGACATACTCCGCCATCGCGCCATCGCGCTTGAGCCCGTAGCCCTCGCGCCACGGGCACAGGTTGTAGCGGCCGCTGCGGCACAGCGCGCACACGCCGCAGATCGACGCCGCGGTCTCGCACACGACGCGGTCCCCGGCCCGCCAGCCCTCGACTCCCTCCCCGACGTCGGCGATCACGCCCGCCGACTCGTGTCCGAGGGTGACCGGCAGCACGCCCTTCGAGCTCTTGGACTGCGAGTCGTGCCACATGTGGATGTCCGAACCGCAGATCCCGACGGTGTGCACCCGCACCAGCACCGTTCCCGGTGCCGCGACCGGCTCGGCCACATCGCGCACCTCCAGTGCGCCGTCCTCATTCGCGAACTTGACCAGCGCCTTCATCGGCGCTCCTTCCACTCTGAAGTGTCGACCAGCCGTCTGCTGGAGCGGAGACGTTACATTCTAACCAAAATTTGTCACTTTGCGCCCATTTCTTTGGTAACGTGCTCGTAGTGACCACTCACCGATGAGGAGGCGTCGTGCGCATCGCAGCATTCCCGAAGGGATACCTCGAGGCTATGGTGCTCCGGCGCACGATGAGCGTCTACGAATGGATCGACCAGGCGCGCGGACTCGGCGTCGACGGTCTCGAGCTGCACACCGGATTCCTGTGGGAGACGGATGCCGACGCGGTCGCCCGCCTCGGCGACGCGATCCGCGCCGCCGGCTTCGAGATGCCGATGATGTGCGCGTCCCCCGACTTCACGAACCCCGATCCGGGCGAGCGCGCGCGCGAGATCGAGCAGCAGGCCGAGTACATGCGCATCACCGCCGCCCTCGGCGGACCCGGCGCCACCTGCCGTGTGGTCAGCGGACAGGCGCATCCGGGAGTCGAGACCGAGCAGGGCGTGGCATGGGCGGTCGAGGCGATCTCGGGGCTCCTTCCGCTCGCGCGAGAGCTCGGCATCCTGCTCGCCATCGAGAACCACTACAAGGCGAGCACCTGGCAGTACCCCGAGTTCGCCCAGCGCCCTGAGGTGTTCCGCCGCATCGTCGACGCGATCGAGGACCGCGTCAGCTTCGGCATCCAGTTCGACCCCTCCAACGCGATCACCGCGGGCGTGGACTCCGCGGACTTCCTCGCGTCGGTGGTCGACCGCGTCGTGACGATGCAGGCCTCCGACCGCTACCTCGAAGCCGGCACGACGCTCGACGACCTCCGCCAGGCGGACGGCACGCTCGGCTACTCCCCCGCGCTCACGCACGGCGTGATCGGGCGCGGCCTCAACGACTACGACCGCATCTTCGGCACGCTCGTGGCATCCGGCTACGACGGCTGGATCTCGATCGAGGACGGCGTCAACGGCTACGACGAGCTGAAGGCGTCCGCCGACTTCCTCCTCGAGGCGCGCGAGCGGTGGTTCGCCGGCTCCCGCGCGGTGCGTGTCCGCACCCTCGACCAGGCGCGCGCCGCCGCCGCGGCGCCCTGACACGAAAGGCACCCATGTCCCGCACCATCCGCGGCTTGCGCCGCCCCGACCTCACGCACGGCATCGTGCAGGTCTCGCTCGACCTCAAGAACCTCGACGACGCGCTGCGCATGGCCGCGATCGCGATGGAGGCAGGCGCCGACTGGCTCGAGATCGGCACGCCGCTGGCCATGGCCGAAGGGGCGCACGCCGTGCGGCGGCTGCGCGCCGAGTATCCGGACGTGCCGCTCGTGGCCGACCTCAAGATCATGGACGGCGGCTACGGCGAGGCCGCCATGTACGCGGATGCCGGCGCCGACGCCGTCGTCGTCATGAGCCGCGCCCATGACGCGACCATCCAGCGCGTGTGCGAGGCGGGTGCCGACTACGGCATCCTCGTGATGGGCGACGACATCGCCGCGCCCGACCGCGTGGCCGAGGCCCGACGCCTCGAGAGCCTGGGCGTCGGAATGGTGCTCCATCACATCGGACACGACCACCGCAACATGCATCGCGAGCTCGGGCTGTCGCCGCTGACCGATCTGGCGGCAATCGTGGCGGCCACCACCGTGCCCGTGCAGGCGGTCGGCGGGCTCAGCATCGAACAGGCTGTGGGCTGCCCCACGATCGGCGCGGGAGTGGTCGTCTTCGGCGCGCCGCTCGCGATCGACGACGAAACATCGTTCACGATTCCCGAAGGCGACATGCCCCGCATCCTCGCCGACGCGATCGCCCGGGTGCACGCGACCCCGGTCGGCCCGTGACCGTGCCCTGACCGACCACACACCGCAGGAGCCCAGATGTCGCACCCGATCACCCTGTTCACCGCGCAGTGGGCCGACCTTCCGTTCGAAGAGGTGGCGCGCCTGGCGGCGGAGTGGGGCTTCGACGGCCTCGAGATCGCCTGCAAGACCCAGCACCTCGACGTCGACCGGGCGCTCGCGGACGACGCCTACCTCGCGGACCGCCTCGACGTGCTCGATCGCCACGGGCTGGGCGTGTGGGCGCTGTCCAACCATGCGCAGGGCCAGGTCGTGTGCGACGATCCGCTCGACTTCCGCCACGAGGCGATCGTCGGACCGCGCACGTGGGGCGACGGCGACGCCGAGGGCGTCCGGGCCCGCGCGAGCGAGCAGCTGATGAAGACGGCGCGCCTCGCTCGGAAGATGGGCGTCGACGTCGTCACCGGCTTCACCGGCTCCAAGATCTGGCGCTATGTGGCGATGTACCCGCCGGTGCCGCAGTCCGTGATCGACGACGGCTACGAGGACTTCGCACGGCGGTGGAACCCGATCATGGATGTCTTCGACGGCGAAGGCGTCCGATTCGCTCTCGAGGTGCACCCGAGCGAGATCGCGTACGACTACTACACGACGCAGCGGGCACTCGACGCGATCGACCACCGAGAGGCGTTCGGGCTGAACTGGGACCCCAGCCACATGATGTGGCAGGACATCGATCCGGCGACCTTCATCGTCGACTTCGCCGATCGCATCTATCACGTGGACTGCAAGGACACCCGCATCCGCCCCCGCGACGGCCGGGTCGGCCGGCTCGGCTCGCATCTGCCATGGGACAGCCCGCGGCGCGGATGGACGTTCGTCTCGGCCGGCCACGGCGACGTGCCCTTCGAGGACTCGTTCCGAGCGCTCACCGCCATCGGCTACGACGGTCCGATCTCCATCGAGTGGGAGGATGCCGGGATGAGCCGCCTGCACGGCGCCCCGGCGGCGCTCGCCCATGTGCGCTCGCTGCTGTGGGACCCTCCGGCCGCCGCGTTCGACTCGGTCTTCACGCAGCGCGACTGACGTCAGCGCGCGTATCGATCGGCGAGCGCACCGACCCGCTCCACCACGGCGCGAGCGACATCGTCGGTGCTCGCCGTGCCCCCGAGGTCGCGCGTGCGCACCCCGTCCCCCAGCACCGACTCGAATGCCTCGATCAGATGCGCGGCCGCGCGAGGGTGCCCGAGCGCGTCGAGCATCATGGCGCCGCTCCAGATCTGTCCGATCGGGTTCGCAATGCCCTGGCCGGCGATATCGGGCGCCGAGCCGTGCACCGGCTCGAACATCGACGGATGCCGCCGCTCGGGGTTGAGATTGGCGCTGGGCGCCGAGCCGATCGAGCCGGTGACGGCGCCGGCGAGATCGGAGAGGATGTCGCCGAACAGGTTCGACGCCACGATGACGTCGTACCGTTCGGGGTGGAGCACGAGGCTCGCGGCGAGCGCGTCGATGAGCTCGCTGCGCAGCTCGACCTCGGGATAGTCGTCGAGCGTCTCGCGAACGATCTCGTCCCAGAACGGCATGGTGTGCACGATGCCGTTGCTCTTGGTCGCCGAGGTGATCCGGCCGTTCCTCGCTCGGGCGAGCTCCCCCGCGAAGCGCGCGGCGCGGGCGATCCCCTTGCGTGTGAAGACGTTCTCCTGGATCGCCGCCTCCTCGGGGAGCCCTCGATAGATGCGACCGCCGATCTCGGAGTACTCGCCCTCGTTGTTCTCGCGGACGATCACCATGTCGATCGGAAGGTCCGAGCGCAGACTCGAGACGACCCCGGGGAGCGTCTTGACCGGCCGCAGGTTGATGTACTGCTCGAACTGCCGGCGGATCGGGATGAGCAGGCCCCAGAGGGTCTCCACGTCCGGGATGTCGGGAACGCCCACCGCGCCGAGGAAGATCGCGTCGTGCTGCGCAAGGGTCTCGAGCCCGTCGACGGGCAGCATGCTCCCGTGGGCGCGATAGTGGTCCGAGCCCCAGTCGAGCTCGTGCCAGTCCAATCCGATCCCGTGGACGGCGGCCACGGCATCCACCGTCGCGATGCCCGCGGGCATGACCTCGAGGCCGATGCCGTCGCCGGCGATGACGGCGATCCTCGTGCGCCTCACGTCGCCGCCCCGACGTTCTCCTCGGCGACGGCGGCCACCTGGATCACAACCTCCTGCTGCTCGATGACGGCGCGCTGGGCGTCCGTGATCCCGTCGTCGACGATGAGGCGGTCGATCACGCTCCAGTCGCAGATCTTGACCATCGCGCCCGAGGCGAACTTCGACGAGTCCGCCAGCAGCACGACACGCTCGGCGACGTCGATCAGCGCGCGCTTGGTGATCGCGTCGAACGCGTTCGCGCAGAACGCCCCGCGCTCGCTCAGGCCGCTGGCGGCGAGATACAGCGTCTGGATCTGCAGGTTCGCGATTCCCGCGAGAGTGGTCGGCCCGTCGAACGACAGGGACTCCGGATGCAGCACACCGCCGAGGCAGTTGACCTCCACGCCGGTGTTGCCGATGAGACTCGACACGACAGGGAAGGAGTTGGTGATCACGCGCAGATCGCGGTCGTCCGGGAGGAGCTGGGCGAACTGGTTGGCCGTCGTCCCGGCGTCGATCGCGATCACCGCGTGCGGGATGACGCCCGTGACGGCGGCGGCGGCGATCGCGTGCTTGGCATTCGCGTGCGAGACGTCCCGGTACCGGTAGTCGCTCCCTGTCATCTCCTGACGGGTGAGCGATCCGACGCCGCCCCGGAAGCCGCGGACCTTGCCGCGCTCCACGAGCTTGAGCACGTCGCGGCGGATCGTCATCTCCGACACCGCGAACGCGCGGGAGAGCTCCGTGATAGTGCAGTACCCCTGGTCGGAGATGAACTGCAGCAGCCGCTCGCGGCGCTCCGGCGCCGACGTGTATCGATAGCTCGCCTCGGTCACGGCCGTCCCTTCCCGTTGCCCATTGATACCGCGCCCCCAGTGCGACTCTACGTCGCCCGCGCCTCGGAGACGATGAGGCTGAGGCCGCGCAGTCGATCGGCCGAGCGCTCCCGCAGCGCCACGCCCGGATCGGCGGCGCGCACGGTGTCCGCCCAGATCGCGCGCCCGGCGAGGAACCCGCTCGCGCCGCCGTCGACGGCCTCGCGGACGGCGTCAGGGAACTCGGCCTGTGCGACGCCGTTCGACAGCACCACCCAGGGCACCGCGATGAGACCGGTCAGGGTCTGGGACTGCGTCCGCACGCGGGAGAGGTCGCCCGGGATGTAGCCGGGGACCTCGGCCTTGTAGATCGAGCCGCCATAGCCGGACAGCTCGACGGCTGCCGCGAGGATCGCGTCGTGTCGGGTCGCGTGGTCGGACCAATGCTCGGCGTCGTCGACGGGCCGCACGATCCCCTCCACGAGACTGGCGACCCCGGCGGCCTCAGCCACGGCGAGGAACGACCTCACGAGATCCTCTCGCCGGGCCGCGGAGTCGTCCTCCCGCCAGATGACGAGCATCTTGATCGCCTTCGCGCCGACCTGCCGGATGAAGTCCGCGGTCACCAGTTCGTCGAGCAACGTCGTGGCGACCGGTTCACCCGGCGGTTGCACGAGGACATCTGCCGCGAGGATGAGCGCCGTGTCGCCGAGCTCCGCCGGCGCTGCGTCGGTGACGGCGTAGGGACGGTCCAGGAGCACCGCTGACGCGAGCGGCGCCAGCACCGACAGCGCCTCGCGCTTGAACTCGCGCAGCGTGTCGTCGCCGACCTCGGCGCCATGCACCGGCGGGAACATGCGGCGCAGCGACTCCCGTTGGTCGAGAGCGAGCATCGCGAACCCGCCGTCCTCCCGGCTCAGCGATCTCAGATGCGGCACGGCGGTCGCGTCGTTCACAGTCATGGGGCTGGTGTCCCTTCTCGGACGGCGAATCGCCTCGGAAGATCGGTGGCGTGGGGAATCGCGGCGCGACCGTCGAGCGCGCGTGTCGACGCAGCGGCCACCCACGACGCCGAGGCGACCGCGTCGCCGAGGGGCGCTCCGTTCACCAGGGCGGCCAGGAGAGCCCCGTGGAAGACATCGCCCGCACCGAGCGTGGAGACGACGTCGGCGGGCACCGCCGCGGTATGCGCGACGGCGTCGCCGTCGAGGTGATAGGCGCCGTCCGCGCCGGCCGTGGCGACGACGGCACCGGCACCGGCCGCTCGCGCCGCACGCAGCGCGTCCTCGAGGTCGTCGCCGAACCGGGCCGCGAGCACCGACGCCGTCGGAGCGTACAGGTCCACGGCGCGCAGATCGAGATCGTCCACGGCGTTGCCGTCGTCGAGGCTCACTCGCGCACCGTGGCGGCGCGCCGCGCGCACGGCGGCGTAGCCGCTCTGGTCGGCGTGCAGCCAGCCGACATCGGCCGGCACTGCCGCGGCATCCGGTCTCGCTCCTCCTGTCGTGACGATCGCCCGTGCGCCCGACTCGCGCTGGACGAGCACGATGCTGCGCGCGGTGCGCACGCCACGCTCGGTGCGCAGCCACCGCACGTCGACGCCCTCGGCCTCGAGCCCGGCACGCAGCGTGCGGCCGTCGTCGTCGTCACCGACGACGCCGCAGAAGCCGACCGCGACGCCCAGGCGTGCCAGCGTGACGGCCGCTGTCGCGGCGGGGCCCCCGCCTGCGGTCACGATCTCGTCCGCGACGATGCGCTCGTCCGGCCCGGGAAGGCCGTCGACGAGGGCGATCGTGTCGATGGTCGCCGCGCCCACGCACACGACCTCGGGGAGAGCGGTCACTTCACCGCTCCCGCCGTGAGGCCCGCGACCAGGTAGCGCTGCAGGATGAGGAACCCGACCACGATCGGCACGCTCACCACGAGGGATGCGGCCATCACCTGGTTCCAGTAGACGTTCACTTCCGTCGAGTACGCCTGGAGGCCGATCGACAGGGTGCGCGTCGCGCTGTTGGTCATCTGCGACGCGAACAGGATCTCTCCCCAGGCCGACATGAACGAGTACACCGCGACCGCGATGATGCCCGGACGAGCCGCCGGCAGCACGACGCGGAAGAGGGCGCCCATCGCGGTGGTCCCGTCCACGCGCGCGGCCTCGTCGAGTTCGCGCGGGATGCCGTCCATGTAGCTCGCGAGCATCCAGATCGAGAACGGCAGCGTGAAGGTCAGGTACGTGACGATCAGGCCGAGGTGCGTCTGGTAGAGGAACGTGAACCCCAGCGCGCGGTCGATGTTGACGAAGATGATGAACAGCGGGAGGAGGAACAGGACGCCCGGGAACATCTGCGTCGACAGCACCACACCCGCGAACCCGCCCCGGCCGCGGAAGCTGTACCGCGAGAGCGCGTACGAGGCGAAGATCGCGATGATCACGCTGCACGCGGTGGCCGTCGTCGCGACGACAACCGTGTTCCAGAAGTAGAGCCCCAGCGGCACCGTGGTCCAGATGTCGATGAACGGCTGGATCGTGATCTCTCGGGGAATCCAGGAGAACGTCCCCTGCACGTCGCCGAGCGGCTTGATCGACGACGTGACCATCACGTAGAGGGGCACCGTCGTGAACAGGATGAGCGGGACCAGCACGATCCAGCGGAAGGCCCTGAACGAGCGTGACTCATGCATCGCGGCGCACCCTTCGGTTCCAGAGCGCCCAGAGCGCTGCGACGAGGATGAGGAACAGCATCAGCAGCACACTCATGGCGGCGCCGAGGCCGAAGTTCCACTGGATGAACGAACTCTGATAGATCGTCACGACGAGGAGATTCGCCGAGTCGGGCGGTCGCGCCCCGAACAGCACGAAGGGCGTGTTGAACTCCCGGAACGTCCAGAGGAACAGAAGCAGGAGCAGTACCGCGTTGACCGGCTTCATGAGGCCGAGGGTGACATAGCGGATCTGCTGCCAGTCGTTCGCGCCGTCGATGGCGGCCGCTTCGAACAGCTCCTCGGGGATCGACTGCATCCCCGCCATGATCATCAGAAAGGCGAACGGCCACTGCTGCCAGACGGCGACGATGACCAGGGACCAGAAGGCGTTGTCGCCGATCAGCCAGAACGGCGCGTCGCCGGTGACGTGCAGGACGTTGACGAGGAACTCGTTGAGCAGCCCGGTGTCACGCTGGAAGATGAACTTCCACGTGATGATGCCGGCATACGCGGGGATGGCATACGGGATCAGGAAGAGCGTGCGCAGCAGCCCGCGACCGCGGAAGGAGCGGTGCAGGACGATGGATGCCGACATGCCGAACAGCCAGGAGACTCCGACAGTCAGGACCGTGAACGCGAACGTGAGGCCGAACGACTCGGCGAGCTGCTGGCCGAGCGGGTTGGTGAAGTCGAGCGCGACCTTGAAGTTGTCGAAGCCGATGAACGGGGCTTCGAGCCAGTTGGTGATGTAGAACTGCGTGAGCTGGATGAAGCTCATCCACACGCCCACCACCATCGGCACGACATGGATCAGCAGCTCGAAGAGGATGGCGGGGATGATGAGGAGGTAAGGCGTCGCCTTGCCCCAGGTGAACCGGCGCTTGCCGCCGGATCCCGAGCGCCGGCGCGGCATCATCGCCGTTGCCGAGTTCTCGAGCGTCGTGTTGGACATTGCTGTCTCCTTTGCGAGGCGCCGCCCCGTCCCCGTGGTGAGGACGGGGCGGCGCCGTAGCTGTCGGCAGGAACCCGGCGGACCGGGATGCCGGTGGGGTCAGCCGGTGGCCATCTTCTGCTGCGCTTCTGTCAGCATGGCCCGGATGTCGTCGTCGGTGATCGTCGAGCCCGTTGCGGCGTTGCCGAACAGACCCACCACTCCGCCGCCGACGTTGGCCTGGTAGGCCGACACCGTGGGCACCTGCGCCATCGGGATGGCGTAGTCGGCGAGGATCTCGGTCCACATGTCCATCAGCTCGGGGTAGGCCTCGAACGCGGTGGCCGGGACGTCACGCACCGGTGGCAGCGTGCCGTAGGCCTTGTTGAGGATCTCGGACTCCTCCGGGCTGGTCATGAACTTCACGAACTCGAGCGCGGCCTCCTTGTTCTTGCTGAACTCGAAGATCGAGATGTTCGTACCCGCGATGAAGCTGCCGACCTGGTCCGAGCCCCGAGGTGCCGGAACGGGGACCACACCGTACTCGGTGGGCTCCATGCCGTTGGCGCGGAGCGCATTGACGTTGCCGGTCTGCGCCATGTACATGCCGATCTTGCCGCCGGCGAAGTCGGCGGTCGCCTGGCCGCCGTCCGTGTACTGCGCATTGGATGGGTTCATGACCTTCTGGGTCGCCATCAGGTCGAGGTACTGACGCACGCCTTCCACGTTCTCGTCGGTCACGAAGTCCGGCTCACCGTCAGCGGTGAACGGGGAGCCGCCCGCCTGGTTGGCGAAGATGTACTGGATGTGCATGGCGACGTTGACCGTGCCGGCCGGTGCCACGATGCCCCACGTTCCGGCATCCGCGTCGGTGAGCTCCTCCGCCGCCGCGAGCAGCTCCTCCCACGTGGTGGGCGGCTCGAGTCCGGCCTCCTCGAAGAGCGCCAGGTTGTAGAACAGCCCGTACACCTGGCTGTAGAGCGGGATCGAGGTGGGATCCACGCCCGCCGGTCCCGTGGTCTCCCACGCCGACTCGTAGAACTTCTCCGCGCCGCCGATCGCCGCGAGATCCTCGCCCGCGAACGGCAGGAAGGCTCCGGTGGTGTTGAGGGTGGTGGCGTTGGTGTTTCCGATGTTGACGACGTCGGGGCCTTGGCCGGAGACGGCGGCCGCGAGCGTGTTGTTGGTCATGTCGCTCCATGGGATCACCTCCAGCTCGACCTTGATGCCGGTCAGCTCTTCGAACTTGTCGAGCTCCGGCTGGAGGATCTCCACATCGTTGTCGAGGCTGGATCCCTGGTTCGTGGCCCAGTACTGCAGGACGGTACCGGCATACGGCTTGTCGGCATCCGTGGGCGTGGGCGCCGGCTCGGCGCCGGGCGAGCACGCGGACAGCGCGAGGGCGGCTGCTGCCACCGTGGCGCCTGCCGCGAGGAACCTGATCTTCATTGAACGAACTCCCTTGGTCGGATCTGAGAGGGAGTCGCGCACACACTCCCCGTCGAGGTTCTGTCATTGAAACATCCGCGCCAAATGTTGTCAATAGAACATTCTTGGATGCAAAGTCACAAACACATCACAACTGCAGTGCTCGCAGCGGACTCACCGCACAAACCCGCCGACGAAGGTCACGAGGACCTGCGCGACGAGCACGAGCACGGGCAGGAGGATCACCAGCAGTACCGATCCGACGAGCGTCACGGTCAGGCCGAGTCGCTTCATCTCGCGGTCGCGGCGGGTGCGCACGAGCACCAGGGCGGCAAGAATCGCCGCGATCACGGCGAGAATCGCGACGATGGGCACCAGGAACGGGAGGAACATCACGCCCGCGGCGTGGATGGCCGGGCTGGGCACGAGACGCACGAGGACCGCTAGCACGATGCCGCCCACGGCGGTCCCGACTGCCCAGAGGAAGAGGTCCCGAGCGCGGGCTTCGGTCGACGACGGCACTGTCATGTCATCAGCGTAACGTTCCCAATCTCACACTCGCGCACCACACCCGTGCGATGAGGACCGCGTCATGGGCGAGCAGCACGCAGACGCCAGACTCTAGGCTGGAAGCCTCCCCACCCCGAACCTCAGGAGCACGTGTGTCTTCGAACGATCCCTCGGCACAGACGAACATCTCGACCGATCGCGATGACGATCCGGGCTCGGCACCTGCGCACGAGGGCGCTCCTTCGCCCGAGCAGGTCGGACGCCCCGTTCCCGACGCCGAGGGCCCGGATGCCGCCGTCGCCGCGACCGCGAACATCGGCGTCGTCGGCCTGGCGGTGATGGGCTCGAATCTCGCCCGCAACCTCGCCAGCCGCGAGGGGAACACGGTCGCCGTGTACAACCGCAGCCGGGAGAAGACCGACACGCTGCTGGCCGAGCACCCCGAGGCGGAGTTCGTCCCGGCGTACACGTACGAGGAGTTCGCCGCATCGCTCGAGCGTCCGCGCACCGCGATCATCATGGTCAAGGCCGGTGCGGGCACGGATGCCGTCATCGACGCACTCGTGACGGCGTTCGAGCCGGGCGACATCATCGTCGACGGCGGCAACGCCCTCTTCACCGACACCATCCGCCGCGAGAAGGCCGTACGCGAGACGGGCATCAACTTCGTCGGCGCCGGCATCTCGGGCGGTGAGGAGGGGGCCCTCCTCGGACCCTCGATCATGCCCGGCGGCTCGGACGAGTCGTGGGTGACCCTCGGCCCGATCCTGAAGTCGATCGCGGCGATCGCCGAGGGCGAGCCGTGCGTCACCCACGTCGGCCACGACGGCGCCGGCCACTTCGTGAAGATGGTGCACAACGGCATCGAGTACGCCGACATGCAGCTCATCGCCGAGGCGTACGACCTCATCCGCCGCAGCACCGGCAAGAGCCCCGCCGAGATCGCGGGCGTGTTCGCCGAATGGAACCGGGGCGAGCTGGAGTCGTACCTCATCGAGATCACCGCCGAGGTGCTCCGCCAGGTCGACGCCGAGACCGGCGAGCCCCTCGTCGACGTCATCCTCGACCAGGCCGGAGCCAAGGGCACCGGAGCCTGGACCGTGCAGACCGCCCTCGCACTGGGCGTCCCCGTGTCGGGCATCGCCGAGGCGACCTTCGCCCGCTCGCTCTCGTCGCGTCCGGAGCAGCGCGCCGTGTCGCGCGACCTGCCCGGCCCTTCGACGAGCTCAGGGACCGAATCCGCCCTGCAGGTCGACGACGACGAAGCGTTCATCGAGGACGTCCGCCTCGCGCTCTACGCCTCGAAGATCGTCGCCTACTCGCAGGGCTTCGACGAGATCCGCGCGGGAGCCGCCGAGTACGACTGGAACATCGACCTGGGCGCGATCGCGAAGATCTGGCGCGGCGGCTGCATCATCCGGGCGCAGTTCCTCAACCGCATCGCCGACGCCTACGCGGCGACCCCCGACCTCCCGGTGCTGCTGACCGCACCCTACTTCGTCGAGGCCCTCGGTCGCGCACAGGGAGCGTGGCGACGCATCGTCGGGACGGCGGCGACCGCCGGCATCCCCGCCCCCGCGTTCTCGTCGTCGCTGTCGTACTACGACGGTCTGCGCGCCGAGCGCCTGCCCGCCGCCCTCGTACAGGGGCAGCGCGACTTCTTCGGAGCGCACACCTACCAGCGCGTCGACAAGCCGGGCACCTTCCACACGCTGTGGTCGGGCGACCGCACCGAGATCGAGGCCGAAGACACCCACTGACGCCCGAGGACGGGACGTCAGAGGATCTCGAAGCGCGCGCCGACACGACGATAGGTGTCGATCGCTCGCCGGTCGAGACTGATCAGTGTCGCGCGGTGCTCGACCGCCGTCCATGCAACCATCGCGTCGAACACGGCGCCACCAGCGATCCCCCGCTCCGGCAGCGAGGCGAGCAGTCGGGCACAGGCGTCAGGAGACAAGTAGCGGGTGTTGGGGAAGTTCTCGGCCAGGAGCTCGGCAGCGAGCTTCGAACCGATTCGCCGGGGTTTCGGCATCCGGGTGAGGGCGGAGTACGCCTCGAAGGCGGCGTGTCCGGCCATGCCCGCGCGATTGCCGGCGAGACGCGCACCGACCATCGCCTGGTGCGGGTGATCCATCTGAAGTAGAGCTATCGCCACGCTGGAGTCGACCAGGAGAAGCTCAGTCACCGAGCTCGCCCCGGCCCCGCGTGGGATCCTGCAGGAGGAAGCGCAGTTCTCGCAGTTCGTCGACTGTCATCGGTTCGCCTTCCTGCGCGGCGATGACGAGGTAGCCGTACTCGTCGCGCACGAGTTCGACCTCGCTCTCCGGCACCTCGATCTGAATCGTGTTCCCGACGAGATGGATGTCGACGGGACCGGGCACCAGACCCGCCTGTTCCCGGAGCTCACGAGGGATGACGATCCGTCCCGCCTTGTCGATGGTCGTCCGCATGGCATGACTCTACCATTGCGCTGCCATCGCGATGGCAGCCGCGCTCACTCAAGCGGGGAGCACGTTGTGGCAGCGACGGAAGAGGTTCCGCGGGTCCCACTCGCGCTTGACGGCCGCAAGCCGCGCCAGGGTCGCCGGCGGATACATGAGCGACACCAGCGCCGGGTCGGTCGTGGTGGTGAAGTTGCCGTAGACGCCCGCGCCGAGCTCGGCGATCGCGTCCCATTCCGCCACGATGAGCGGGCGGCTCTCGTCGTCGACGAGACCGGGGATGTCGAAGGCCCCCGCCATGGCGAACCAGGTCGCGTCGCGCGCGGGAAAGGCGGTCGCCTCGGACGGCACGTCCGCGTACGCTCCCCCGAGCGAGCGGAGGAGGATCACCGACGCGTCGTGCGCCTCGCGGAACGAAACGAGCCGATCGATCGCGTCGTCGGTCAGCTCGCGCAGCATCGTGTTGCCGCCGATGAAGCCGGGCGGCGGCGTGTCCGGATCGGCGGCGGGCATGTCCAGCAGGATGCCGGGGTACGGCTGTGCAGCCATCGAGAGCTCGGTGACCCCGTCGAGGGCGAGCAGCGGAGCCAGCGACGCCCGCGCGGCTGATTCGTCGTCGCCGATCCAGCACGCCCCGATCGTCGCACCCGCAGGGGCATTCGGGTCCATCACCGGCACGTCCATGAACGTCACCGTGAGTTCGCGCGGCGCGTCGCGGAGCGTCTCGCGGAGGACACGGAGCACGGGCCGTGCGTCGCCGGTCACCTCGAGCGTCGCGAACACGACGGCGCGCAGCGGGTGAGCGCGGAAGTCGAAGCGCGTCACGACGCCGAAGTTGCCGCCGCCGCCGCGCAGCGCCCAGAGCAGATCGGGGTGCGACGTCGCGGACACGTCGAGGACGTGGCCGCCTGCCGTCACGAGCTGCGCGCCGACGAGCTGATCCGCCGCGAGACCCCACGCGCGGACCATCCAGCCGATGCCGCCGCCGAGGGTCAGGCCGCCGACGCCCACCGAGGCGGTGTCGCCCGAGCTCACGCCGAGGCCATGATCGGCCAGCGCACCAGCGACGCCGCCCCACGTCGCGCCGCCGCCCACGCGGACGAGCGTGCCCTCGACCTGGATGGCGTCGAGCGCCGCGAGATCGAGCGTGAGCCCTCCCGGCACGGCGCCCCACACACTGTGCCCGCCGCCGCGCACCATGACGTCGAGCCGCTCGGCGGCGGCATACCGGAGTGCGGCGCGCACGTCGTCGACGGACGACGCCCGGACGATGACGGTGGGTTCGCCGATGCCGGCGTGGAAGGCGCGGGCTTCGTCCCACCCCGGATCACCGGGAGAGACGACCGCGCCGGGGACGAGTTCCTTCAGAGTCGAGACAGTCACCACGACACGGTAACCCCGGCCCCCGACATCCGCTACAGACGGCTTCTCCACGGCGCTAGGGTCGACTGGTGACGACTCGACGCATCCTGTACATCGGTGGAACCGGGACGATCAGCGCGGCGTGCGTGCGGCGCTCCCTCGAGCGCGGCGACGAGGTGACGGTGCTCAACCGCGGGTCGGGTCGCCGGCCGCTCCCCCCAGGAGTGGAGGAGCTCGTCGCGGACGTGAGGGATGCGGCATCCGTTCGCTCTGCCGTGGGAGATCGCGAGTTCGACGTGGTCGCGGAGTTCCTCGCCTTCACGACCGACCACGTGCAGCAGGACCTCGACCTGTTCGAGGGGCGCACCGGGCAGTACGTCTTCATCAGCTCGGCATCGGCGTACGAGAAGCCGCCGCGCCGGCTGCCGGTGACGGAGTCCACTCCGCTGCGCAACCCCTTCTGGCAGTACTCGCGCGACAAGATCGCGTGCGAGGACCTTCTCGTGGCAGCCCACCGCGAGCGCGGGGTGCCCGCGACGATCATCCGGCCCTCGCACACCTACGACGAGCGGCTGCTGCCCACGCTCGGCGGGTGGACGGACGTCGAACGGATGCGGACAGGGCGCCCGGTCGTGATCCACGGCGACGGCACCAGCCTGTGGACGATCACCCACAGCGACGACTTCGCGGTCGCGTTCACGGGCCTGCTCGGCAACCCCGCCGCGATCGGAGAGGCGTTCACCATCACCGGCACCCACGCACCCACGTGGAACCAGATCTACGGATGGCTCGCCGACGCCGCCGGGGTGTCCGACCCGGACTTCGTGCACGTCTCCTCCGACGCGATCGCCGCCTTCGCGCCCGACCACGGCCCGGGGCTCCTCGGCGACAAGGCGCACTCCATGGTGTTCGACACCCGCAAGGTGACCGAGCTGGTCCCGGAGTTCCGCACCACGATCACCTTCGACGAGGGCGCGCGCCGCATCGTCTCGCACTATGACGCGCACCCCGACGCGAAGCGGATCGATGACGACCATCACGCGCTGTCCGACCGGCTCGCCGCGTATGCGAGGTCGGCGGGCTGAGGAGGGACCCGACTCACAGGCAGCGCATAGCCGGCGCCATAGGAACCTCATAGGAACCCGCGGACAATGGGACCATGACGAGTCCTGCGCCCACCCTCCTGCGTCCCGACGGCACTCCACTGCGCGTGCTCGTCGTCGATGACGAGCAGATGCTCACCGACCTGCTGTCGATGGCGCTGCGCATGGAGGGGTGGGAGGTCCGCGCCGCCGCGTCGGGCTTCGAGGCGCTCCATGCCGCGCGCGAGTTCTCCCCCGACGCGATGGTGCTCGACATCATGATGCCCGACCTCGACGGCATGTCGGTGCTCAAGCGCCTCCGTCAGGCCGGCGACGACGTCCCGGTGCTCTTTCTCACCGCGAAGGATGCCGTGAGCGACCGCATCGCGGGACTCACCGCCGGCGGCGACGACTACGTCACGAAGCCGTTCAGCCTGGAGGAGGTCGTCGCGCGCCTTCGCGGGCTGATGCGCCGCGCCGGGACGGCGCACGCGAGCGGCGCCGAGCCCATTCTGCGCGTGGCGGATCTCACCCTCAACGAGGACAGCCACGAGGTCGAGCGCGCCGGAGTCGAGATCGAGCTGACCGCCACCGAGTTCGAACTGCTCCGCTACCTCATGCGCAATCAGCGCCGGGTGGTCTCGAAGGCGCAGATCCTCGACCGCGTCTGGAACTATGACTTCGGCGGCCGCTCCAGCGTCGTCGAGCTCTACATCTCCTACCTCCGCAAGAAGATCGACGCGGGCCGCGAGCCCCTCATCCACACGGTCCGCGGAGTCGGGTATCTGATCAAGGCGCCCCAGTGACCGACACGGAGCCCGTGACCACGACCGGGCACGAGACGGATGCCGCGGCCGAGCAGCCCGACGAGCCCACCCGCTCCGACGAGGCGGATGCGGAATCCTCACGCCATCCGTGGACGCTGCAGCGCCGGCTCATCGTCACGGTCACCGGCATCGTGTCGCTCATCCTCGTGCTCGTCGCCGTCTCGATGAGCGCGATCCTCGGCGGCGTCATGGAGCGCCGGCTCGACGATCAGCTCGAGGTGCTCGCCCAGCGCACCGCCTCGTGGGTCAGCCCGCAGATCGCTGCCGGGCTCAGCGCCTCCGAGATCCTCGCGCAGCAGCCGCCGCAGTCCGGATACCTGCTCGCCATCGAGACTCCCCCTGCCGCTCCGACCGCTGCCGTCACCGATCGCGACGCGCAGGTGGTCGCGCTGACGAGCGCGCAGATCGAGGAGCTCGCCGAGGGTCTGCGTGCGCAAGGCCCCCTCGTCGTCTCGATCGACGGCGTCGGCACGTACCGCGTCGAGGGCTTCCCGGTCGGGCAGTCGATCGTCGTCGTGGGCATCTCCCGCGCTGAGGTCGCCGCCACGATCGGGCAGATGTGGACGACCATCGCACTGCTCACGCTGGGCGGGCTGATCCTCCTCGCCGCCGCCACCGCCTGGACGATCCGCGCGGGGCTCGCGCCGCTGCGCGCCGTGGCTGACACCGCCGCGCGCGTGTCGCGTCTCCCCCTCGACCACGGCGAGGTGTCGATCTCGGAGCGGGTCCCGTCCCGCGAGGCCGATCCGCGCACCGAGATCGGCCGCGTCGGCGAGGCGCTCAACACTCTGATCGACCACGTGGCGGCATCCCTCACCGCGCGACAGCGCAACGAGGAGCGGATGCGGCGGTTCGTCGCCGACGCGAGCCACGAGCTGCGCACGCCGCTGGCGTCGATCCGCGGCTACTCGGAGCTGTCGCTGCGGGCACTTCGACAAGCTCAGGGACCGCAGGGGTCGGCTCAGGGACCGCAGGGGTCGGCACAGGGACCGCGGGATCCGCGGCAGGGAGCGGGCATCATCGAGACCACGGAGTCGTCACTCGACCGCATCCAGGCGCAGTCGCTGCGCATGACCGCGCTGGTTGAGGACCTCCTGCTGCTCGCGCGGCTCGACGAGGGCCAGGAGCTCGTCTACGGCTCGGTCGATCTCTCGCGGCTCGCGATCGAGGCGGTTGGCGACGCCCGCCCCGCCGGCCCCGACCACACGTGGGCGCTCGACGTCGGCGAGGATCCCGTCATGATCGCGGGAGACGCCGGCCGACTCCATCAGGTCGCCGCGAACCTCCTCGCGAACGCGCGGACCCACACGCCGTCGGGGACGACGGTCACGGTGAGCGTCGCTCGCGAGGGAACGGATGCCGTGCTGCGGGTGCACGACGACGGCCCCGGCATCGATCCGGCCATCGCCGACGAGCTGTTCGAGCGCTTCTCGCGCGCCGACCGCTCGCGCGCGAGGCAGACCGGCGGCACCGGCCTCGGTCTGTCGATCGTCCGCGCGATCGTCGAGGCCCACAGCGGCGCGATCGCGGTGCGCAGCGAGCCGGGCGACACGACGTTCGAGGTGCGGCTCCCCGCCCGTTCCGGCGATCCGGCCTGACCCGCCGGCTCAATAGCCGCTGAAGGCGTCGGTCGTGATCGACCGGGCATGCTCCAGTGCCGGCGCGAGCTCGGCGATCAGCCCGGGCGGACCGGAGATGTAGGCGTGGCGGGCGGCGAGGTCGGGAACCACCTGCGGAAGGCCGTCCGCGTCCAATCGCACGCCGCGCGCCCACGTCCAGTGATGCGGGAGGTCTCGCGGGGCGTCTCGCGTGAAGACGATGACGGGCACACCGGATGCCGTCAGCTCGTCGCGGAACGCCAGTTCTGCCGCCTCCGACGCGATGTAGACGAGCACGATGTCGCGGTCCTCGTGGGCGAATCTGGCCTGGCGCAGCTGCGAGACGAACGGGGTCACGCCGATCCCGGCGGCGACCATGAGCACCGGAGCACCCGGTCGCTTCGGAAGCAGGAAGTCGCCCCACACGCCGCTCACTGCCAGCCGGTCGCCCGGAGAGACCTGCGCGAGCGCGCGCTTGTACGTGCTCTGCGGCGCCGTCGCCTGTCCCTCTCGGAACGCGACACGAACGATCGGAAGGTCCTGCGGGGCCGAGGCGATGCTGAACTCTCGGCGCGTTCCCCTCGCATCCGCATGCCGGTGCGGCACCTCGAGCTCGAGGTACTGCCCGGGGGTGAAGTGCAGCCGGTCGTGCGCGCGGAATGTCAGCTCACGGATGGTCGGGGTGAGGTCGGCACGCGACTCCAGCGTGAGACGCACCGCGGTGCGTACGGCAAAGGCGAACGCCACGATGTTGCCGATCAGGAGCGCCCGCTCCTGCCCGAGGCTGATCGCGCCGAGGTCGATCGGCCACCCTGCGAGGACGCCGACCACCGCCGCGACGGTGAACTGCTGCCAGCGCCTGGGCGGCAGGGTGAGTGGCTCGGAGAGCATGAACGCACCGAGGAAGAGGAACGGCGACGACCACAGGATCGGCCAGAAGATCGTGAACGCGTCGATCGCCACGCCGGCCTCCTGGTACTGGGCCGAGGTGCGCAGCACCGCGACCGTGACCGCGATCACGACGAACACCCCGACGACGCGCACCTTCTCGGTGCGCCACAGCACCGCGAGCCCGAGGACGATCACGGGCGCCGCGAGCACCGGGGTGCCCACCCACCACGACGATGCGCCGAGGGCCGGGAAGGCGAGCGACAGGAGCGTCAGCACGGTCGCGCCGACGGCGGCGGGGTTGAAGATGTGTCGGCCGCGCCACGCCAGGACGTACTTGGACAGCGACGCCACGGCGCCCGCGAGCGCGATCCCGCCGAGCGCGACGGGATCCACCGTGGGGCGCAGCACGAAGAGCAGGATCAGCGCCGTGATGAGCGAGGACTCCAGCCGCCACGGCAGTCGGAGCACGCGCTGCGCCGCGGCATCCACTCCCACGCACACGACCCCGAGCACGGCGAGCGTCGCAATGAGCTCGTACCAGGCGGGGGCGACGAGGCCGAAGAACGACACCCCGATCGAGATGACCGCGAGCGCGGCGAGCGCGAGGAACGCCAGCCGGTACATCGAGACGCGGCCCAGCACCGCGAACACGCGGTTCCAGAGGGACGTCATCGCGACGAGCATGCTCACACCACCCGGAGCGGCTCGTGGATGCCGTCCGGCGGGAGGATGCGGATGCCGTCGCCCGGCCGCACCACGCCGCCGGTCACGACGATCGACATCACGCCTGTGAGGCGCACCGTCTCGCCGGCGTCGTCGACGTGGATGAGCTCCTTCATCAGTCCGGGCGACAGGCCGTTGATCTGGTTGCAGGGGTTGCGCAGGCCTGTGACCTCGACGACGGCGTCGTCTCCGAGCGCGAGGCGCGTGCCGCGCGAGAGCCCGAGCAGGTCGACGCCGGCGGTCGTGACGTTCTCCCCGAGAGCGCCGGGGGTGACGGCGTGCCCGCGCGCAGCCATCTGGGCGAACAGCTCGGAATGGATGAGGTGGACCTGGCGCAGGTTGGGCGTGCCCGGGTCCCGCGCCACGCGCGACCGGTGCTTCACCGTCGCTCCGGCGTGGGCGTCGCCCTCGACACCGTGGCCGGCGATGAGGGTGATGCTCTCGCGTGTCGGCTTGGTGAACCGGTGCGCGTCGTCGCGGGCGACCGCCACGACCTGTTGCCCGTGCACGGTCCCCGGCATCGCCTGATTCGCTGTCACGATCCCACGCTATCGCCCCGCGTGAACAGCTCGGCGCGGCATCCTGACGACCATTCGACCCTGCCGTCTGTCGACATCCGCACCCACTCGACCCCCCACTCGTGCGCAAGGCGAGGTCCGCCGTCGAAGAACAGCGCGGTGGCGACCGCATCGGCGTGCATGGCACGCGGCGCGACCGCCCACGTCGCCGCGACGGTGCGCACCGGCAGCCCGGTGCGGGCGTCGAGGACGTGGTGGAGGCCGTCACCCCACGCACGCCGATTGGTGGCGGAGGCGCAGAGCGCGGCATCCGTCACCTCCCACACGCCGATCGCACGACGCCGATCGAACGGATGCTCCAACCCGATTCGCTGCGCGGCGCCCCGGACCGCGAGGTCGCCGCTCGCGTCGACGACGACGTCGCCTTTGCTGTCGGCGTGGACCAGGGCGAGGACGAGGTCGACGAGCTGCCCCTTGCCGAGCGCCCCGACGTCGAGGAGGACCGGTTCGCGAACGGTGAGGCGATGGTCGTCCCACCCCACGAGATCGCGCCAGTTCGCGGGAGGCGCGACCGGCTCGCCCGGGACGAAGCCTGTCGAGCCGAACCTGTACTCCGCGTCGTAGCCGAGGGCCTCCAATGACGCGCCGACCAGCGGGTTCACCGCACCCCCGGTCGCGTCGGACAGTGCCCCGAAGGCGTCGAGCATGGCGGCCGCATCGGCCGGGGCCTCCACCGAACCGCCGCCGCCGCCGGCCAGCGCCGTCACCAGGGAGTCCGGGCGGAAGCGCGACCACGCGCGGTCGAAGGCGTCGATCGCGGCCGCGACGTCACGCCGCATCGCATCCGGGAGCGGGCCGGCGGTGACGATCTCCCACGGCGTGCCGATCGCGTCGAACCGCCATACCGCCCGCGCCTCCGAGCCCGGCGCTTCGGCCTCCGAGCCCGGCATCGGCTAGGCCGCCGCTTCGACCTTGATTGTCTCGATCGCGGCGTTGAATCCTCCGCTGCTCAGCGACGAGCCGGCCACGCGGCTGACCGAGATGTCGTCGATGTCCTGCCCGACGACCACGTCGGAGATGCCGCCGATGAACTCGCCCTGATACTTCTGCGACTCGGCCTTCTGCGGCTCCCCCACGACCTCGACGTCGGTGATGACATCGCCTTCGAGGGTCACGGTGACCGAGAGCGTCTCGACGGTCTCCGGCGTCGCGTAGGTCCCCTCCGCGGAGTAGGTCCCGTCGACGTAGGTGCCGTCGCCCGGGGCGCTGGAGCCGGCATCCGACCCGGCATCGGACCCGGGCGCGTCGGGCTCGCCGGTGGCGCCGGTGGCGCCGCACCCGGCGAGGGCGAGGGCGCCGGCGATTCCGGCGAGGGCGATTCCCGCGCGGACGGGGCGGGGTGCTGCTGTGCGGATCATGGGATCCTCCTCTGCGCTACCTGGCTGACGAACTGCTGTCACGCTACCGGCGGGTCCCCGAAAGTCTGGCGGCGTTCCCTATGAGACGCCTTTGAGTGTCCATCTCCGCCGCAGCAGCTTGAGTCCCTCGACGGCGAAGAACACGCCGATCGACAGGACGAACGGGAGCCCCCACGACCAGATCGCGAGCGGACGCGACCCGAACAGATCGTTCATGAACGGCACGTACGTGTAGATCAGCTGGAGCACGATCAGCGCGAGCGCCGACCACCACACCACCGGATTGCCCCGCAGCACGTCGGGCGTGAAGCTCGATCGTGACAGGAAGCGGCAGTTGAACAGATATGCGAGCTGGCCGAGCGCGAGCATGGCGACCGCCTCGGTGCGCGCGTATGCGATGTCGACCCCGGTCGCGGCGACGAGGTAGAACACCGCGAGCGTGGCGCCGCCGATCAGCAGCGACACGGCGAACACGAAGCCGAGCTCGCGCGCCTCGATGATCGACCCGCCGGGCTTGCGCGGCGGACGCGCCATGATGCCCTTCTCGGCCGGCTCGTACGCGAGCGCGAGCGACAGCGTGATGGCCGTGACCATGTTGACCCACAGCACCTGCACCGGCGTCAGCGGCAGCGCCAGCCCGAAGACGACCGCGACGAGGATCACGAGCGACTGCGCGCCGTTGGTGGGCAGGAGGAACACGACCGACTTGCTCAGGTTGTCGTAGATGCGCCGGCCCTCGCGGATCGCGCTTCGGATCGTGGCGAAGTTGTCGTCGGCGAGGACGATCTCGGCGGCCTCCTTGGTCGCCTCGGTGCCCTTGATCCCCATCGCGATGCCGACGTTCGCGCGCGTCAGCGCGGGCGCGTCATTGACGCCGTCGCCGGTCATGGCGACCACTTCGTCGTGCGCCTGCAGCGCCCTCACGATGCGGATCTTGTGCTCCGGACTGGTCCGCGCGTACACGTCGACGCCCCGCACCGCCGCCTTCAGCTGCTCCTGGCTCATCGCCTCCAGCTCGGCTCCGGTGAGCACCGGGATCTCATCAGCCGTCGCGAGTCCGAGCTCGCGGCTGATCGCCACCGCCGTGCCCGCATGGTCGCCGGTGATCATCTTCACGCGGATGCCGGCGGTGTGGCAGTCCGCGATCGCCTCGATCGCCTCGGGGCGCGGTGGGTCGAGGATGCCCCACACGCCGAGGAACTCGAGGCCGTGCAGATCATCGACGTCGAGCTCGTCGGTCGAGGCGGGGACGCTCCGCCGCGCCGCCGCCAGCACACGAAGACCCTGACCGCTCAGGTCGTCGATGACGGCCTCCCAGAACGGGATGTCGAGCGGGGCCGCGCCCGACGTGCCGCGCTGCATGGCCGACCGCTCCAGGAGCCGGTCCGGCGCGCCCTTCACGAGGATCGCGCGCGACCCGTCCGCGCCCTCGTTGAGGGTCGCCATGAACTTGTTCGCGGAGTCGAACGGCACCACCGCGACGCGCCGGCTGCCGGTCGCCGCCACGCCGCCCTTGAGCGCCACGACCTTCAGCGCGCCCTCGGTCGGTTCGCCGACGAGCGCGAACCGCTCGGTCCCTGAGCCCGTCGACGGGCCTGAGCCTGTCGAAGGGCCTGAGCCAGCAGACGGATCCGGCACGATGTGCGCGTCGTTGCAGAGCGTGGCGACCGCAAGGATGGCGGTGAGATCCCCCCCGGCGGCGCGACCGGCATCCGGCTCGATCGTCCCCGCGGGATCGTAGCCGAGCCCCGTCACCTCGTAGCCGCCGCGCGGTGTGACGATGCGCCGGACGGTCATCTCGTTGCGGGTGAGCGTGCCGGTCTTGTCCGAGCAGACTGTCGTGACCGACCCGAGCGTCTCGACGGCGGGGAGCTTGCGGGTGATCGCGTGGCGCTTCGCCATCTGCTGCACCCCGATCGCCAGCGTGATCGTCACCAGCGCGGGAAGCCCCTCGGGGATGGCGGCGACCGCGAAGCCGATCGTCGCCGAGACGAGGTCCCCGAAGGGCATGCCATGCAGGTAGCGGCCGATCGCGAGCATCACGACCGCCATGGCGAGGATCACGAGCGTCAGCACCTTGCCGAACTGGTCGAGCTGCTTCGTCAGCGGAGTGTCGAGGCTGCCCGCCTCGCCGACCAGCTTCTGGATCTTGCCGATCTCGGTCTCGGCGCCGGTCGCCGTGACGATGCCGCGGCCCTGCCCGGCCGACACGATCGTGCCCGAGAACGCCATCGACGACCGGTCGCCGATGCCCGCGCCTGGATCGACCGGTTCCGTCCCCTTCGACGAGGGCACCGACTCTCCGGTCAGCGCCGCCTCCTCGATGCGCAGCTGGTGCGCCTGGATGAGACGGACGTCGGCGGGCACCTTGTCGCCCGGCATGAGGCGCACCACGTCGCCCGGCACGAGGTCGGCGGCGGGCACCGTGACCCAGCCGCCGTCGCGCCTGGCGCTGGCGTCGGCCGACAGCATCCCGCGAATGCCGGCGAGCGCCTTCTCGGCCCGTCCCTCCTGCACGAACCCGATCACCGCGTTGATGATCGCGACCGCCATGATCACCCAGAAGTCCAGCCAGTCGCCCATGATCGCCTTGAGCGCGGCGGCGGCGAGCAGGATGTAGATCAGGGTGTCGTTGAAGTGCCCCAGGAACCGCACGATCGCGGGCGTCCGCTTCGGCTCGGGGAGCAGGTTCTGGCCGACCTCGGCCAGGCGGGCGGATGCCGCAGCGGATGCCAGGCCCGCGGCATCCGTCTCGAGTTCGTCCTCGACCTCCTGCTGCGTGCTCGCGAACGGAGCCTCGACGCGATAGCGGACGGCGGCGCCGGGCTCTGCCATGGGCGATGCCTACGCGGCGCCGTCGAACATGCTCGTGACGGAGCCGTCCTCGAACACCTCGTGGATCGCGCGGGCCAGCAGCGGCGCGATCGGCAGGATCGTCAGCGTCGGGAAGCGCTTCTCGTCGGGAATCGGCACGGTGTCGGTCACCACGACCTCGTCGATGGCATCGCTCTGCAGGCGATCGACGGCGGGATCGCTGAAGATCGCGTGCGTCGCGGCGACGATGACCCGGACGGCGCCGTTCTTCTTCAGCGCCTCGGCGGCCTTCACGATCGTGCCGCCGGTGTCGATCATGTCGTCCACGAGGAGGCACACGCGGCCGTCGACATCGCCGACGATCTCGTTCACCGTGACCTGGTTCGCGACGTTCGGGTCCCGCCGCTTGTGGATGATCGCCAGCGGCGCACCCAGGCTGTCCGACCAGGTGTCGGCGACGCGGACGCGGCCGGTGTCGGGCGAGACGACCGTGAGCTGCTCGCGATCGTCCGCGGTGAGGGTGGCCCGGAAGTACTCCAGGAGCACCGGCTTGGCGAACAGGTGGTCGACCGGACCGTCGAAGAAGCCCTGGATCTGGGCGGCGTGGAGATCGACGCTCATCACGCGGTCGGCGCCCGCGGTCTTGAGGAGATCAGCGACGAGGCGGGCCGAGATCGGCTCGCGGCCGCGGCCCTTCTTGTCCTGGCGGGAGTACGGATAGTACGGCGCCACCACCGTGATGCGCTTGGCCGACGCGCGCTTGGCCGCGTCGAGCATGATGAGCGTCTCCATCAGCCATTCGTTGACCGGGGGTCCGAAGGTCTGGATCAGGAAGAAGTCGCAGCCGCGGATCGAGACCTCGAACCGCGTGAGGATCTCGCCGGAGGCGAAGGTGCGGTACTCGGTGGGCACGAGCTCCGTGCCCATCTGCGAGGCGACGTCGGTCGCGAGACCGGGGTGGGAGCTCCCCCGCGCGATGACGAGGCGCTTCTTCGTCTTCGCGACCAGCCCCGGGGCGATGTCGTTGTCGCGGTCGAGCTCAACGGTCTTCTTCTTGCGCGCCATCGTCCGCCTTCTGTGCGGACCGAGCCTGTGCTGCGACGTCCGCCGCACCGGTTCCCGGTCTGTTCGTCTCGACCCACCCCTCGACATTGCGCTGAGGAGCCACGCTCAAAGCCAGTGCGCCGGCGGGGACATCCTTCCGGATCACCGCCCCCGCGCCGGTCTTCGCTCCGTCACCGATCCTAACGGGCGCGACGAACACGTTGTGCGAGCCGGTGTGCACCTCGTCGCCGATCTCGGTGCGGTGCTTGGCGAGATCGTCGTAGTTCGCGGTGATCGCGCCGGCCCCGAGGTTCACGCCGGTGCCGATCGTGGTGTCGCCGATGTACGACAGGTGCGGCACCTTGCTGCGGCTGCCGATCGTGGAGTTCTTCGTCTCGACGAAGGTGCCGATCTTGCCGCGGTCGCCGAGGTAGGTTCCGGGGCGCAGATACGCGAACGGGCCGACCGTGGCGCCCGCCCCGATGACGGCGAGCGTCGCGTCGGTGCGCGTGACGACGGCGTTCTCGCCCACCTCGCAGTCGACGAGGCTCGTGTCGGGGCCGATGGTCGCGCCGGGGGCGACGGTGGTCGCGCGCAGGATGTGCGTGTTCGGGAGCACGGTGACATCGGGAGCGAGCGACACGGTGACGTCGATCCACGTCGTCGCCGGGTCGAGGATGGTCGCGCCCTCCAGCTGCCAGCGACGCACCGTGCGGGCGTTGAGCAGACGCGCGGCCTCGGCGAGCTGCACCCGGTCGTTCACGCCGAGGGTCAGCGCGGTATCGCGGACGACGGATGCCGCGACGGTGAGGTGCTCGCCGCGCAGGAGGCCGACGACGTCCGTGAGGTACTTCTCGCCCTGCGCGTTGTCGGTGCCGACGCGGGCGAGCTGCGTGCGCAGGGGACCGGCCTGGAAGACGTAGACACCTGCGTTGATCTCGGTGACGGCCGCCTCGGCATCCGTCGCGTCCTTCTGCTCGACGATCCGCTCGACGGTGCCCGCATCGTCGCGGATGACGCGGCCATAGCCGCTCGCGTCGTCGAGGATCGCGCTCAGCAGCGTGACGGCGGCGCCGGACGCGTGATGCGCACGGATGAGCTCGTCGAGCGTGTCGGCGTCGAGGAGCGGCACATCGGCGCTCAGGACGAGCACGTCGCCGGAGAAGCCGGGCAGCTCGGCGAGCGCCAGCTCGACCGCCCGCCCGGTGCCGGGCACGTCGTCCTGGTCGACCACGACCACCTCGGGCGCGGCGCCGCGCACCGCCTCGGCGACGAGGTCGCGCTCGTGGCGGACGACGACGACGACCCGCTCCGGGGCGAGTGCCCGCGCGGTGTCGAGCACGTGGCCGACCAGCGGGCGGCCGCCGATCCGGTGCAGCACCTTCGGCAGGCTGGACTTCATGCGCGTGCCCTGGCCCGCGGCCAGGACGATCACGGCGAGACGGGTGTCGGGGATGTTGTCTGTCATGCTCCGCCGCCAGGATTCGAACCTGGGCCTCACAGCTCCAAAGGCTGTCGTGCTGCCGTTACACCACGGCGGACCGGCGCGGGCAACCGCCCGGGCGTCCATCCAGTCTGCCAGCCCTCAGGCCGCGAGACTGCAATCGCGCACCGAGACTGCAGATGCTGTTCGCTGTTTCGGTGCACCACTGCGGTCTCACCGGAACGCGCGGTCGATAATGGAGCACATGGCGCACGAGTCGGACGAGGTCGATCGCATCGTCGAGGCCTGGAGCACCCAGCGCCCCGACCTCGACTTCTCGCCCCTCGAGGTCCTCTCGCGCGTCGACCGGCTCTCCCGCCACCTCGACCGCGCGCGCCGGGAGGCGTTCCGGCGCAGCGACCTCGAGCCCTGGGAGTGGGACGTGCTGTCCGCACTGCGCCGCGCGGGCGAGCCGTTCCAGCTGAGCCCTAAGCAGCTGCTGCAGCAGACGCTCGTCTCCAGCGGCACCATGACGAACCGCATCGACCGGCTCGTCGGCCGCCGGCTGGTGAGGCGCGAATCCGACCCGGGCGACGGGCGCAGCATCCTGGTCACCCTCACCGATGAGGGCAAGACGAGGGTGGATGCCGCGATCACACGGCTCGTGGATGCCGAGGCGCTGCTGCTCGGAACGCTCTCGCGCGCGGACCGCGAGCGCCTCGCCGGCCTGCTGCGCAAGCTCAGCCTCGGCTTCGACGCGTAGCCGGCGGTCGACCCGGCATGAGACCGCCTCGCTCATGCCGTTCGTGTCGCAGGACGTTTCGCGTATCCCGGGCGTGCCGGCGGCGTGTCGGCGTCGTCGTGCGCCGGTCGTCCTGCGACACGGACGCCGAACCTCCCGGCCGATCCTCGGCGCGGTCCCCATGCGCCGGGAATCGCACCCGGCCTTTCAGCCGAGCTGCTCGGTGAGTTCGAACCAGCGCTCCTCGACGGCATCCCGTTCAGACTCGAGCCCGCCGATGCGCGCCATCTCGGCGCCGAGCCCGACGTAGTCGGACTGGTCGTGATCGGCCAGCGCCGTCTTGGCCGCGGCGATCTCGCGCTCCAGCTTCTCCAGCCGGCGCTCGAGCGCCGCGACCTCCTTCTGGGCGGTGCGCAGCTCGGCGCCGGTGAGGACGGATGCCGCGATCGGCGCGGCCGTCGCTCCTCCCGCAGCGGGGGCGGGGGCCTCCCTCTCGCGTGCCCGCAGGCGCAGGTACTCGTCCACTCCGCCCGGGAGGTGGCGGAGGCGCCCGCCGAGGATCGCGTACTGCTGGTCGGTGACCCGCTCGATGAAGTACCGGTCGTGCGAGACCACCAGGAGCGTGCCCGGCCACGTGTCGAGGAGGTCCTCCATCGCGGCGAGCATGTCGGTGTCCAGGTCGTTGGTCGGCTCGTCGAGGATCAGCACGTTCGGCTGCTCGAGGAGGATCAGCAGCAGCTGGAGTCGCCGCTTCTGCCCGCCGGAGAGATCCTTCACGGGCGTCGAGAGCTGCGCGCTCGAGAACCCCATGCGCTCGAGGAGCTGGCCGGGGGTGAGCTCCTGCGTCTTGGATCCGGTGCCGAAGGCGTAGGTGGTCCGCAGGCGCGCGATGACAACGCGCACCGGGTCGGCGAGGTGGTCCTCGAGCTCGTCGAGCCGCTGGGTGAGCGTGGCCACCTGCACGGTCTTGCCGCGCTTCACACGCCCCGAGGTGGGCTCGACATCCCCTGAGACGAGGCCGAGGAGCGTGGACTTGCCGGCACCGTTCACCCCGAGGATGCCGGTGCGCTCCCCCGGGGCGATCCGCCACTCCACGGCGTGGAGCACTTCGCGGGCACCTTCCGGCGACGGGTAGGAGACGGACGCGTCGAGCAGATCGACGACGTCCTTGCCGAGCCGGGTGACGGCCAGCGACTGCAGGGCGACCCGGTCGCGGATCTCTGGGACGTCCTCGATCAGCTCGTTCGCGGCGTCGATGCGGAACTTGGGCTTGGACGTGCGCGCCGGGGGGCCTCGGCGCAGCCAGGCCAGCTCCTTGCGCGCGAGGTTCTGCCGGCGCGCTTCGATCGCGGCGGACTGCCGGTCGCGTTCGACCCGCTGCAGGATGTAGGCGGCATATCCCCCCTCGAACGGGTCGACGACGCGGTCGTGCACCTCCCACGTGCGCGTGCAGACCTCGTCGAGGAACCACCGGTCGTGCGTGACGACGAGGAGGCCGCCGGCGTTCGGCGCCCAGCGCCGCTTCAGGTGCTCCGCGAGCCATGCGATGGCTTCGACGTCGAGATGGTTGGTCGGCTCGTCCAGGAAGATCACGTCGTGGTCTCCCGACAGGAGCGCCGCCAGCGCCACGCGTCGGCGCTGTCCGCCGGAGAGATCGTTCACCGGGCCGTCCCACGGGATGCCGGTGAGCAGGCCCGCGATCACGTCCCGCGTGCGCGCATCCCCCGCCCACTCGTGCTCGGCACGATCGCCGACCACGGTCTGCGCGACCGTGAGCGCGTCGTCGAGCGTGTCCGCCTGGTCGAGGACGCCCACCCGCACCCCGCCGCGCACCGTCACGCGACCGGAGTCGGGGGCGAGGCGGCCGGCGAGCATCGCCAGCAGGCTCGACTTGCCGTCGCCGTTGCGGCCGACGATCCCGATGCGGTCGCCCTCGTCGACGCCGAGCGAGATACCGTCGAAGACGACCTTGGTGGGGAACTCCAGGTGCAGGGCCTCGGCCCCCAGAAGATGTGCCATGTCCCCTCCAGGCTAGGCCAGGGACGGCGCGCGGATGACGGGCGGGCCCCGAAGCTGGCGTCCCGCCCGTCATCCGCGGGGTGTGTCAGATGAGGCCGTTGGTCTCCAGCCAGCCGCGCGCGATGTCGGCCGCCGACAGCTGGTCGACGGTGCTCTGCACGTTGAGGGCGACGAGCCCCTCGGGCGTGAGCGCTGCGCTGACCGCATTGATGACGTCGGCGATCTCGCCGGCGACGTCGGCCTGCACGAGGGGAACGACATTCGATGCGAGGAACAGCCCCTCCGGGTCGTCGAGCACGGTGAGGTTCAGCGTCTCGATGCGCGGATCGGCCGTGTACACGTTCGCGAGGTCCACGGTGCCCGCGACGAGGTCCTCCACGGTCGTGTCGCCCGTGGCCTGGAAGGCCACCTCGACGCCGTACACGTCGAGAAGCCCGATCGGGCCGTACGGGCGCTCGGCGAGCTCCGGAGGACCGCCGAGCGTCAGAGGCACCGAGACGTCGGCGAGGTCCGCGATCGAGGTCAGACCGTGCTCGTCCGCGAACGCCGTGGTCACGGTGTACGAGTCCTGGTCGCTGGCGCTCGATTGGTCGAGCACGACCAGGCCGTTCGGCAGCACATCGCCGAGCGCCACGAAGACCTCGTCGGGGGTGCGCGCCTCGGTCTCGGGGTCGAAGAACTGCAGTAGGTTGCCGCTGTATTCCGGGAACAGCGTGATCTCGCCGCTCACGATCGACGGAATGTACGCGTCGCGCTGGCCGATGTTGAACTGGCGCTCCACGTCGAACCCGGCCGCTTCGAGCGCCTGGGCGTAGATCTCGGCGATGATCTCGTTCGAGTAATACGCCTGCGAGCCGATGACGATGGTCTCGCCGGCGGTGTCCCCGTCACCGGGCTCGAGCGGGTCGTCGGACGCGCAGCCGGCGAGACCCAGTGCGGCGACGGTGAGGGCGGCCAGGCCCAGGGCGATGCGCTTGCTCGTTGCTGTGATCATGATGCTCATC